>C688J18823_10000086_pt1 | contig 46651 bp, 53 predicted proteins | sample HopSoiMetagenom1_FD_18823 | JGI IMG/M metagenome (IMG submission 18823)
CAATGCCCGCCGATTTCGCTAGGTCCGCCACTTTGTCGTACCCAACTTCTTCCGCGACCTTTACGGTGGCATTGTTCAGCGACATCGCCAACGCGTACCGCAGCGTCACATCGCCGTGATATTCCTCTTTGTAATTGCGGGGCTCGTAAATCGAATCGCCATAAGTGAATGTCGAGGGCTCGTCCGTCACAGTGGACGCCGGCGTTATCACGTTCGGCGATCCATCCAACGCCGTGTTCATCGCCGCCGCATACACAAACGGCTTGAAAATCGATCCCGTGGGACGCCTCGCCACCGCATGATTCAGCTGGCTCCAGCCGTAGTCGCGTCCGCCCACCAGGGCCAGCACCGCACCCGTATGCGGATCCAGCGCCACCAAGGCCACTTGCGCCTGCGGACCCGGCAACAGTTTTGTCTCGTACTTCTTGCCCACCTTGATTTTCTTAGTCCGCATCTTCTTGACTTGCTCGTCCACCAGCTTGATACCAGTCTCCACCGCCTGCGCGGCGGCCTTCTGCAGGTCCGGATCAAGTGTCGTGTAAATGCGGTAGGAACTGTCATTCAGCTCTTGCTCGTTGAATTTGCTGGTCAGCTGCTCCCTGACCATGTCCACGAAATAAGGCGCGTCGCTCGCCTCTGCGTTGGGCGCCGCCAGTTTCAGCGGTGTTGCCTTTGCCTTATCCGCCTGCTCGCGGGTGATGGCATGGGTCTCAACCATCGATTCCAGAACGAGGTTCCGACGATCCATCGCCCGCTCCGGATGTCGATAGGGAGACAGATAGCTGGGCCGCTGAATCAATCCTGCCAGCAGCGCCGCTTCTGGGACGCTGATGTCCTTCAGATCCTTATTGAAATACGCCTTCGAGGCCTCGGCGAATCCGCTGATCGCAAATGACCCCCGCTGGCCCAAGTCGACCCAGTTCGCATAGATTTCAAAAATTTGCTGCTTCGTAAACTTCTGCTCCAGTTGTTCGGCGATCAGCATCTCCGTGACCTTCCGCTTGATCGACTTCTCTGGAGTCAGGAAGAATCCTCGTGCCAACTGCTGGGTGAGTGTTGAACCCCCTTGCGCCCGCCGTTGACGCAAGACATCCTCCCAAACCGCCTCTAATGTGCGACCAAAGTTCACGCCGCTGTGTTCGAAGAAACGCCGGTCTTCGATCGCCAGCACCGCCTGCACCATCACTGGAGGAATCTCGTTGTATTTGACTATTTGACGCTTCGATCTCTGCTCTGCGTCGAACAGCGCCGTCACCAGCTGCGGCTCAAGTTCGTAGGCCGAGAGCTCTGTACCCCGGCTGGTAATCTGGGCGATCTTGCCATCTTCGAAGGTGATGCGCGCCGGCTCCGGACTGTGATACGACTCCGGACCCGGCGTGATCTCAATCCCGCCCTTCACCAGATGAATAGTCCCGAGCTTTGACGCGCTTTCCTGTTCGGAATACCCGGCTCGCCGCAGGTCGGTCGCGATCTCGCGCGCCTCCATCTTCTCGCCTTCATGCAAGACACGCGGCAGCGCATAAATTTTCGCCGAGTTCGCGAATACCGGGTTCCGGAACCGCTTTTCGATAATCCGGTCGTACTTGATGTAAAAATAGGAAAACAGGACCGTGCACGACACGGCGAGCACGAGGAATACGATCAGCCCCGCACGCAGCACTGGGTCCCGCGGCAGCCCACGCATCGCTTTACTCGACTTTTCCCCGCTTGATTTCGGGATTCTGATTTTGATCGTCACGATTTGGACGTTATTGCTGGTTCTCTACTTCCTGTCCGCTCAGCAGCCACTCTTTGCTTATCATCTCGGGCGTCGCCGCCTTCACGCCATGGCTGTGTACTTCCTTAGTCAGTGTGGGATCTCCTACATACAGCGCCCCAGACTGATCTGGCAACCGAACCGTAAACTGTTGAGGCTCATGGAAGTTGCAGTTAACTTCTCTTCAGACGTCGCCGCCCACCAAAAGGTTTGCACGCCCATTTCCACACGCAATAACCCGTGTGGTTGCACTCCCGGCTACAGTCCTGTTCCTCGCTTCAAACTGCTGGGATAAGCCTATTCTACGCCTCCCCGATCAAACGAAAAGAGACCCGCAGTGCATGCGGGTCTCTCAGGTGACAACAACAGGCCACCGGTTTCTAGTCCGTGACGGCGAACGCAAATGGGCTGGCAGTGAAGTCCGCTGCGTGCGTGAGCGAACCGTTGGTGGCGTTCGCTCCCAGAGCTGTCATTGCTGCACCGCCCGTCGAACAAATCATGACCACACCAGACTGATCGAACTGGCACTGCGTAACGATTGGCAACGATGAAAAGGGCGATCCCGAAAGCGCTGTCAGCGCCCCTGTCGTCGTATCCATCTGGAATCCCTCCATCGCCGCCAAAGTCCCGCCGACAATAACCTCCGGTAAGTAAATAAACTTGCCGTTGGGCGAGATGGTCACGTCATACGGAGCATTCGTCGTCGCGAATTGAGACCCGCCGGCGATCGTCGAAGGTACGCCGGTGGTCGGATTGATGGAATAAACGTAGACGTGGCTATCAATCGCGGAGGTGCCGCTGTCCTGAATTTCCGCGACCCCCACCAAAAATTCTCCAACTGGAGTTGTTCGGACCTGGGCAATCCCGAGGTTGAACGGACTGCCAGCTAATGGGGTAAGCGCGCCCGTCGTCTGGTCGATCGAGAATCCAGCGACTCCGGATGAAGGAAATCCTTGTCCCGCGTAAAGGAACTTTCCGCTCGCATCCACCGCAATGATGTCGGCCGAACTGAAACCAACTGCGGTAAATGGCGATCCTGCAACCTCGGTCAGCGCGCCAGTGGTCTTGTCAATTTGAAAGGCCCAGATATATCCGCTACTTTCACTGCCGACGAACAGGAACTTTCCCTTCGGATCGGACCACGCACCGTCTGCCGTACTCGGCCCCCCGGTCTGGAATGGGCTGCCAGCAATCGGAGTCAGGGCGCCAGTCGACCGCGTGATACTGAAACCTTGGACGGTCGTGTCGCCCATAGGCACATACACGAACTGCTTGTTCACGATGGCCATATTATCGGCAAAGCCACCCGGGATTGTCGGTGCGGCATAGCCGGTCAGGCCGTCGAATGTCGAGCCAGCCCAACCCGCCCCGTCAACAGTGCTTCCATTCAGGAAGTAAACGAGGGTGGTCGCATTCGCGGCAGCAATGGTGCCGGTTCCGGGCGTTCCTATACCCCCGCCTGACGGCGTACAAGTCCCGCCTCCGAAAGTGGTGTGGCATACGTAATGCCCACATCCAGCTAACGAAGTTGTAATTATCGCTACAAGCAAAACTAGCAGCGCCCGAATCTTCATCGCCATGAACTGCCTCCATCGCGGAGTCTGCGTCTTCGCTGGGCCAGACTTCTGTAGCGTCTCGAGGATGGTGCTAAAGAGGTCGCGCTTTCCCGGGAAACTCTGGACTCGCGTCAGAGATACCGGAAGAACTTCTATCCCTCGCCGATGTTAGGTCCGATGTAACTGACTGACAAGGTTACGAATGTCACGGCATTCGTCCCATCGATGCGGATATCCGGTGCCTACCCACTGCTCCGCTCCCGGCGCACAATCCCTCCTTGAATAGCAGCATTTGGCCACCAATCACTCATCGCGTTGCCAGCTGGGACCGCCGTGCGTCAGCGTGTGTCTATCTCCAGATCGGGAGAAGCGACGACCGGCACCTCAGTTCTAGCCTATGAGTAACCTCGCCTCGCAACCCCAACACGCGCACAATCCGGCAATGGATTTCGCGCATCTCTTCGTCGGATTTCTCGAACCGGTGGCTTTCGGATCAGTGGCCGTGCTGGCCCTTTTCGGCATCGTCCACCTCCGTAGCCCCCGCCGCTCCCCTGCTCTGGCGACCCGCCGCCCAACCCGCTAGCGCTGCCGTTTGCCTACTTCACGCCGGCATGAGATATTACTCTGCTCCTGGCATTGCCCTGCATCTTGATAGGCAAAGTGTGCCCGAGCATCTTTGACCCATGCGCTTAATCCCCCGAGACACCAAATTTTTCGATCTGTTCGCCGAACTTTCCGGCAATCTTACCGAGGGGGCGAAACTCCTCCGCGCCATCCTTGCCGATCCTCACGATCTCGCCATGCGCGTCAGCCAGGTTCAGGCGATCGAGCATAAAGGCGACAAGGCCACCTACTCCATCATCGTCAAGCTCAACCAGACGTTCATCACGCCCTTCGATCGCGAGGATATCCACCGCCTTGCCTCCTCGCTCGACGACGTTCTCGACTTTGTGAACTCCGCCGCAGTCATGCTCGTGATGTACAAGATCACCAATCCGCCGCCGGTCTCAGCCGAACTCGCCGGAATCATCGTCCTGCAATGTGAGGCTCTGGCCAAAGGCGTTTCGCTACTCGAGAAAAATGGTCACGTGATGGAACACGCCGAAGAAGTCAATCGGCTCGAAGACATGGCCGACCACGTCAGCCGCAAAGCCATCGCCGATCTCTTCGAGAACGAAAAAGATCCCATCCAGCTCATCAAGTTGAAGGAACTTTATGAGGTGCTGGAGTACGCCACCGATAAAGCCGAAGACGCAGCCAACGTCCTCGAAGCGATTGTCGTAAAGAGCACATGAGACAGCTCAAAGTTTCGAGCTTTCAAGGTTGAACCAGAAGCCTGAATCCGCCCACAAGCCTGTCCGAACTTTGAAACTTGCATGACTTCGAAACCTGCATGAATAAAGACGTCCTGCTGGTTCTGATCACGATCCTGGTCGCCTTAATCTTCGACTTTCTCAACGGCTTCCACGACTCCGCCAACAGCATCGCGACCGTAGTCTCGACGCGTGTTCTTTCGCCGAAACTCGCGGTCCTCTGGGCCGCCGTCTTCAACTTCCTGGCTGCGTTTTTCCTGGGCACAGCTGTCGCCAAAACCATCGGCAAGGGCATGATCCGCCTGGAGCACGTGGACCAGTATGTCGTGATGTCCGCACTCTTTGGCGCTATCGTGTGGGATCTGCTCACCTGGTGGTGGGGATTGCCCACCTCCTCCTCCCACGCCCTTATCGGTGGATACGCCGGTGCCGCGATGATGCACGCCGCCGTTCACACTGGCACCGGTACAATGTTCTCCGTCATCATCCCGGAAGGCTGGTACAAGACTCTCATCTTCATCATCGTCGCTCCGATCATGGGAATGATCCTCGGGCTCGCATTCTTCGTCGCCGCTCATTGGATTCTGCAGAACAAACCTCCGCAAACTGTCGACAAATGGTTCCGCAAACTGCAACTGCTCTCGGCCGCAGCCTACAGTCTCGGCCACGGCGGCAACGACGCGCAGAAAACTATGGGGATCGTCGCCGGCGCTCTCTACACCGCGGGATTCATGTCGAAGAACGACATGCTCGGCAACTGGGGACGCTATCACTGGCCCATCATCCTCGCCGCCCATGCTGCCATCGCTGCCGGAACCTACTTCGGCGGATGGCGCATCGTCCACACCATGGGCCAGAAGATCACCAAGCTTAAGCCTCTCGGCGGATTCTGCGCCGAAAGCGCCGGCGCCATCACTCTTTTCGGTACGGCGCTCGCCGGCATCCCTGTCAGCACTACGCACACCATCACCGGCGCCATCGTCGGAGTCGGCTCCGTCACCCGCTTGTCCGCCGTTCGCTGGGGCGTCGCTGGACGCATTGTCTGGGCCTGGATTCTCACCATCCCCGCCGCCGCGCTAGTCGCAGCTGGCGCTTTCCTTCTGGTCCATCTCATCCGCTAATCGCAAACTTCCAGCTTTCAAAGTACAGGCCCAATCCGGTTATTTGGGAGACCCAGCCACCTTCGACGGTCTTCAACTTTGAACCCTGAAACCCTGGCACTTTGAAACCTGCCCTGCCTTAGCGGGGCAACTCCCCAGCGGGAAAAAGCAACTTATCTGCGTACCATATTCAGGTTCTGTCTTCTCGCCTCTTCGTGTGCACGAAGCCCGCTTCTTCAGAGGGCGCTATTCCAAGGAGGAATCAATGACAAACAAATGGACGCGTCTGCTGTTGTGTGTAGTGCTCCTGGGACTGACATCGGTGTGGGCCGCCGCCCAGGATGACACCAGTTCCAATTCCAAGGGCGAAGTTCGTAACCTCACGGGATGTCTCACGAAAACCAGTAGCGGCAACGAATATCTGTTGACAGCCACCGACGGTAGCACCTGGGAGATTCACTCCAACGATGCCGTCAACCTTGCCGATCATGTCGGCCAGAAAGTCGAAGCCCGTGGCGTCGTCTCGCACGAGAAGATGCACAACATGAAGGAAGATGCCAAGGACATGGGCCACGACGCCGGAATGAAAAACAACACCGCCGAACATGGGCATCTCAAGGTGACCAGTGTCCACAAACTCGGCGAATCCTGCGAACAATAACGCCTTGACGTGGACTTAGCTCTGTCGCCTGAGCAAAGGAACTGGTTCGCGAGGAGCGAACCAGTTCCGCAGTCGAAGGATCCCTCCCTGAGACATATGGGACTCACCGGGAGATCGGCCCAAAGCAAAGAGCGGAACGCAAAAGCGTTCCGCTCAATTCCTTAAACTGAATAACGACTACATGCCCTTGTTCCCACTCGAAGGCGTAAAGTGCATCGAGAACGAATAGCCCGGTAAACTCACCGGCACGTTGTAGTCCGCCGCCACATACACAGCCAAAATTCCGGGCGTCCCGATGCGCTGAACGATTACCTCATCCGGCGTCAACGTAATACCATGCGTCTGCGCTTTGGCGATCACAGTTTCCTGCAATTGCTGGTCGGTTGTGCGCGGATTCGCTCCACCTTCCATGGCAATGTTTTTCAGGTCGTCCTGGAAGGAGTAATTGCCGAGCATCGGCGGAAGGATCTGAAATCCGCAATAAACCGCCGCGATGATGGCCAGAAACCCGAGAAGTGCTTTAATTGTTCCCATGTCCTGCGTTCAGCCCTGCAGGACAAGGATTGGCTCACCTCGTCCGGCCGAGCAACTCCTGAAATTGTTCAACGATCGCGGAAATCGTAACATCGCGTACTTCGCGAGTCGAACGTAAAACGACCTCGACAGTACCTTCGGTAACCTTCTTCCCAACCGTCACCCGGTAAGGAATTCCGACCAGATCCGCGTCCTTGAACTTCACTCCCGGGCGCTCATCGCGATCGTCCAGCACCACATCGAAGCCCGCTGCTTCCAACCGCTTCGCGATATCCTCTGAGGCTGCGCGTACGTTTTCGTCCTTCACGTTCACCGGCGCCACCACAATCTCGAACGGAGCAATCGACCCTGGCAGCCAGAATCCGTTCTCATCATTTCCCTGCTCGACGGCAGCAGTCAGGATGCGCTCGATGCCGATCCCGTAGCAGCCCATGATCGGCATCACTTCCTTACCGTTCCGGTCGAGCACGCGCGCCCCCATCGACTCCGAGTAGCGATAGCCGAGTTTGAAAATGTGCCCGATCTCCACTGCCGTATCGATTCGCAGCGGCTTGCCACAATTCGGACACGCCTCCCCCGCCGTCACCGCCCGCAGATCCGCATAGGCTGTGGGGACGAAGTTCTTCCCCGGCGTCAGATTCTTCAGGTGATAGTCCTCTTTATTCGCGCCGGCAATTAAATTCGTCCGGCCCGCCAGTGCCTTGTCAACGAGGAGCACAGGCTTTCCCTCATGCTTCTTCAGATCGCGAGTCCATTCGATCCCCATTGGGCCGAGATACCCCGCCGGAGACTTGAACAGCGCCTTGATCTCCCCCTCTTCCATCGGACGAGTCGCAGTCCCCAGTGTCGCGTTGAACTTGGCCTCATTCAGTTGGTGATCGCCGCGCAGCAACACGACAATTGCGCGCGAGCTTTTTTTGCCTTTCTCATCCACCTCGTCCGCCATGTACGCCAGCGTCTTGATCTTGTTCTTCGGAGACACTCCCAGAAATTTCGCGACATCCTCAATCGTCTTCTGTCCGGGCGTGTGCACTTCGAGCGGTTTGCCGTCGCCCTCGGGCCAGAGATCGGTTGTGGACTCCAGCTTCGACGTCGCCTTCTCCATGTTCGCGGCGTAGTTGCACCCATCGCAGCTCACGATCTGATCTTCACCGGCTGGAGTGCGCACCATGAACTCGTGCGATTCCTTGCCGCCCATGGCTCCCGAGTCCGCCTCCACCACCATGTACTTCAACCCGCAGCGATCGAAGATTCGGCAGTACGTCTCGTAATGCTTCTTGTAGGAAAGGTCCAGCCCCGCCGCGTCAATATCGAACGAGTACGCATCTTTCATCATGAATTGCCGCACGCGGAGCAACCCCGACCGCGGACGCGGTTCATCGCGAAACTTCGGCGCAATCTGATACCAGATCTGCGGCAGCTGCTTATAACTGCGCAACTCCTTTAGCGCGATCGAAGTCATGACCTCTTCCTCGGTCATGCCAAGGGCCATATCCGCGCCTTTGCGGTCTTTCAGGCGAAACAGATTCTCGCCCATGAGCTCCCAGCGTCCTGAGACCTCCCAAATTTCCCGTGGGTGCAGCGCCGGCAAATAAAACTCCTGCCCAATCTTGTCCATCTCCTGACGCACGATCGCCGTGATCTTGTTAAACGACCGGTTCCCAAGAAAAAGATATGAGTAGATGCCGGCCGCAAGCTGCCGGATATACCCGGCCCGCACCAGGAATTTATGCGACGCGACTTCCGCGTCAGCAGGCGCCTCGCGCAATGTAGGAATAAACAGCTGTGACCAACGATGCATAGTTTTGTGGGTACCAAGTCCCGAGTACCGAGCTATAGAAGCTCGCGAGATACTGCAGGGAATTGGCATTGTAAATGAACGGGATATTTTGCAAATTCTTCGTGACCCAATGCAGGAGTTGAAGTAGCTGCGGGCGAGTGTGCCGATCTTTGAGTATTGACAATACATAAATACTAAGTAATAATGAATTGACAACCTGGGAGGGTGTTATGGGTATATCGGCCGCGTTCAAGCCCAGTCTCAAAGTCGCTGATGAGGTGTGGATTGCGATGGCGATGCTCCACCGACGGTCACCCGAACGCCCCGATTTTTCCATCGAAGAAATTATGGAATTCGCCACAGCAGCCAAAGAGTTGAGGATGCTGGGGCCCGTGCGTCCAGGATTCTACGTCCACGTCGTGCAGCACTGTGTTGCAAACCGACCGCCAAATCCGGGGCGGTACCGGATGCTGGTAGAAACAGCAGCCGGACGGCGCCGGCTTTTCTGCCCCGGTGATTCGTACCATCCGCTGCGGGAAGGAGGCAAGACTTACCCAAAACCCGAAGAATTGCCTGAAAACTGGTTCCGAGGGCTCCTCAGTTGGTATCACGACACGTGGTGTTTCGAAGCATTGAAGCGGGCGACAGAGGACGATCCGCTACTGGCTCTCTATGGATCTGGCAAGAAGATCTGGGCTAATGAACATGCTGATGAATACGTTAAACGTTTGCGCGAAGGCTGGGAATGAGCCGCATTTTCTGGGACACAAACCTGTTTATCTACTTTCTAGAGGGCAATAATCAGTTGTCCGAGGATACCCGGCGGCTCCGAACAAGCATGCTGGCGCGAGGTGATCAATTGCTTACCTCAACTTTTACATTGGGAGAAGTTCTCGTAAAGCCACTGGAGCATGGAGACCGACTGTTGGGCGCCAAGTATGAAGATGCTATCAGCAAGGCCGCATTGCTGCTCCCATTCGACGCCAAAGCCGCATGGAAGTACGCCGAGATTCGCCTGGACCGATCCCTGCGTGCACCCGATGCCGTTCAACTCGCATGCGCCGCCAGCACGAATGTCGATCTCTTCGTCACAAACGACCGGCGTCTTCATGGAAAAAAGGTTAATGGTATCCAGTTCATTGTCTCGTTGGACCAGGTTCCTCTCTAGGAATGCTCGCCTGCCGTGATCCCCACCAGGTCATTTCGTCAGCTGTTTCAAAATCTCCCGTCCCAGCTTCTGCGCCTCCCCAAAAAATTTCTGATACTCGACAAACAGCCGGTTCAACTCCAGCGACTTGTCCGCATTGAGCTTCTTGCGCAGGATCATATCCCGCACATGCACAGGATTTGGCAACGTCGCGTCTTCATTCAACTCTTCTAGAGCAGTCGTAGGATCGTAGTGATACATAAAACCCCATTTCGTAATTTGGTAGTTTTGTAACTTGGCAGTTTCATCTGGTTTCAATCACCAAATTACCCGATTACCAAATTACAAAATCTCACATCAGCTCGGTGGTCCACAGATCATGCAGGTGCAGAATGCCTCTGAGCCGCCCGTTTTCATCCACAACCATCAATGACGTGATTTTCTTCTCTTCCATCACGGCGATTGCCGAGGCGGCGAATTCTTCGGGCGCAATCGTCTTCGGCTCAGTCGTCATCGCCTCCGCCGCGGTCAGTTCCATCACATCCTTCCCACGTTTCTCGAGCAACCGTCGCAAATCGCCATCGCTGATGATCCCGATCAGCCGCTCTCGCTCAACCACGGCTGTCACGCCCAACTTCTTCCGCGACATCTCATAGATAACATCCGGCATGCGAGTCGAAGGCGCAACGCAAGGCAGCGCATCACCGGTATGCATCAGCGACTCCACCCGGGCCAGCCGCTTCCCCAACTTCCCCCCCGGATGCAGATTCGCAAAATCCTCTTCCTTGAATCCCTTCCTCTCACTCAACGTCACAGCGAGAGCATCGCCGAGAGCCAGCATGGTCGTAGTCGAAGCAGTAGGCGCAAGGCCCAAAGAACAAGCTTCCTGCGCAACGGAACAGTCGAGCGCCACATCAGCCGCCGCCGCAAGAGTAGAAACGCCCGCGGTTGCGCCGCTCCTGTCTCGTGTCCTTTCTAAGACGGGGTTGGGATTTTCAATTCGCGACGCCTGACAGATCTCGTCCCCCGTCATCGAAATCAACGGCACCTGCAACCTCTTGATCGTCGCCAGAAGCGCCAGTATTTCCTCAGTCTCGCCGCTCGCCGACAGGGCCAGCACCACGTCCCCGCGCACCACCATTCCCAAATCGCCGTGCAGCGCCTCCACGGGATGCAAATAAAGGGCCGGAGTCCCTGTCGAACTCAAAGTAGCCGCAATCTTCCGAGCGATCAGTCCGCTCTTCCCCATGCCCGTCACAACCAAGCGCCCCGCGCAACAAGCCATCAGTTCGACAGCCTTCGCGAACGCTTCCCCCATTGGACCGGCAATCCGATCGGCGAGCGCTCGCAGCGCCTCTGCCTCGATGCGTACGACGTTCTCACCCGTATTCTTCATGGATTTGCGATGTCAGAACGAAGGATGTTAGCACGCGCAAGGCAGCGTACCGGCACGGCGTTAGATCTGAAATCTAAAATCCACAATCTAGATTCACTGAGGCTCCTGTCTCTCATACTGAGTTCTGACTTCTGCCTTTGCATTCTGGCTTCTGACTTCTGCACTCAAAAGTGATCATCTCCACCTGCCGTCCGCCCCGGACCCTGCTGCCCCTTCGCCCCGATCCCCGCCAATCCCTGCGCCTGGATCACTCGATCCCACGGCCCCGCTTGCCAGTTATCGCGCGCCTTCTCTTCAAATCTCCACGGAGGCAGCTTCAACACCAGATTCCTTCCGGTCGCGTGTACGTAGGGCTCGTACATCGATCGCAACCGTCTCAACTTGACCCTCGCGGTCGGATTCTCTCGCAAGCGCAATCCGGCAGTCGCCAGCTTCTCCCGCAAGGCCTCAAACTCTTCCTCCGGCAATCGATCCGTGGCCCCCGCATCAAAAGCCGCATTCACCACCTGCGCCAGGTCCACCGCTGCGTGCCGCGCCATTGCAAACGTCAATTTCGCCTGCCCCGGATGCACACCTTCAATCCCGGTCAGTACCAGCGAAGTCACATCCAGCATCGTCGTCAGTGCCGCAAGCCACGACTGGTTGCTGTGCTGCGAACGGAAGAACGTGAGCACCGGATACGAAATCTGCGCCTCCAGCAACTCCGCCGACCACCGCTCCCAGTCGCGCAGCACCTCATCGAGCACAACTTGATCCATGCCCGCATCTTCGGTTCTCCCCGCGAGTCGCACCAGTAACTCCGCCGCTGAAGGAGGCGATCCCGCACGTGCGTCCAGTAACGAAATCTGCTGTTCCCGACGCGAAAACGCCGAGTACACCACGGGAATATATCCAATCACGATTCCAAGAAAAGCAAATCCCATCCCCGATTCCGTCACCGAAAGCGCGCGCGACAGCCCGGAGATCGGCAGGATATCCCCGTATCCCAACGTGAAGAACGTTTCGCCACTGTGATACAGAATCCGTCCAAACGTGATCCGCTCATTGCTCAACTGTTCATGTGCGCCGGCGCCGTACTGCACCAGCGCAAAACCAAGAATCAGCCCCGCGGCCCAGACCGCCAGCAATACGATCAACGACAGCGGCCCGAAATAGCCGAGGAAATTCTGCTGCCGGGACGCGGTCTTGATCTTGCTGGCGAGCCAACGCCACGGAATCCACGTCCGCCGGTAGAAGTACGCAGTGAGTTTGAAATTGCGCAGCACCCGCCGCGGCAGCACCATCGTCTCAAACGCGTCCAGCAGCACCAACAACAGAATGGCAATGCCAAACACGGCGGCAACAACGCTGCCAGGCGAATTCACGAACATGCTGAACATGGAGTGTTCGGATCTAGGTGCGCAGGGAAGGTTACCAGATTCGGCGCAGCATCGGACCAACCTTGAAAGTTGTAGCTAGTCGCGCGTTGAAGAAGAAGATGTATTGTGGGATCGCAGCACGGCTGCGCAAAGCCCTCACTGCGGCTTCTGGTTCTGCGGCGGCGGCTGCGCCTGTCCGGCAGCCGGCTTCGACGTGTCCGCCGCCGGCTTCTTCACAGTGCTCTTCTTCTTCGCCGCGGGCTTCTTCGGCGACTCCGTGTCATCCACCACCGTCTTCTTCGGAGGCGCCGCGGGGATCTCCGCCCGCGCCGTCTTCAGGTCCTGTTGCAGGCGCGCAATCTCCGATTCTTTCGCCGAAGACAGAGTCTCAATTCGCTCCGCCAACTGCTTCCGCGTCCCCTCGAAAGAATTCAGATCGTTCGCCAGCGCTTGCAGATCGTCCTTCGATCCAAACGCGCCCGCACCCTCGATAACGCTCCCCAGCACGTCATACAGCGCGTCCAAATTTCGATACAACTTGAACGTAGTCGGCAAGTGCTCCGGAGCGTTGCGCAACTGCCCAATCATCTCCGGCAGCGCTCCCTGCAGATTGCGCTGAATTGAATCCACGTTCCCCAGCGCCTGTTTCTTGTAGCCGTTGTCGGCCTTCCACTTCTCGATCCGCAACTTCAGGAGATCCGCCTGCGTTGCCTTCGAAGTTGCCTCCAGCTGCGACAACAGCCCGTTCAACTGCGACACCGAGGCATATGAGACGGCAGAACCCTGTGCCCCGCTCGCGCCGGAAGATACCATCGGACCCGACTGGCCGGCTGCGAGTGCGATGCACAGTAGAGGAATGAAAGTTAGGGGAAGGAGATGGCGTTTCATGATCTGTCGTGCGGTGGCGGTTCGCGTCCTTCAGCATACTACAAGGCTGCCCCAACCCTCATCCGGTGAATCCCCCACGCCTCAGACGGAATCCCCCACGGCGTTCCGGGTCCACCCCCGCACAGCCTGCAATGATGTACGCGCGCTTCAAACACGGATTACTACAGCCGGGTAGCGGCGGAATTGAAACCCGGCCTGGCAGTGCCGGAAAGCTGCCTGGAGAACAACAACGTCCGCTCTGACAGACGCGACCCTGTTTCTTCCGCGCGGCCAATCCTCCTGAGAATTCGACTCTCCTCATCCGCCGCATCATAATAAGAGCAGGTTCGAATAAGAGCAGGTCCGAGGTCAACTCCGAGCATGCTGCAAATCCTCAAACGCGTCTCGCTCCTGGCGCAGCTGCTACTGCTCGCCTTTCCCGCTTTAGCGCAGGACGCTCCCCATCGCCTCATCCTCAAAGACGGCTCTTACCAGGTCGTGAGCAAATACGAGGTCAAGGGCAACCGGGTCCGCTACTACAGCACCGAGCGTCAAGACTGGGAAGAACTTCCCAACTCACTCGTGGATTGGCCCGCCACCGAGAAATATGAAAAGGACCGCGCCGCCAACGCCTCCGTGCCCGAAGCCGTAGAACTTGACAAGGAACTCGCGCACGAAGAAGAACTTGCGGCGGCCAAGCTCCCCGAAGTGGCCCCGAACCTCCGGCTACCCGAAAACCAGGGCGTCTTCCTGCTCGACAACTTCCAGGGAGAGGCTCAGATTGACGAACTCCAGCAGACCGCGGGCGACGTAAACCGCGACACCAAAGGCAACATCTTGCGCGGAGCCATCAATCCCATAGCCGGACTCAAGCAGACCATCGAACTCGATGGTCCTCACGCCAAGATTCAGTCCCACGTCGCAGTCCCGTCCATCTACATCAATGTTGACGACGAACAAGCCGACCAGCCTTCAGCCCACGCCGATTCCCGCCAGCAGCCGCAACAAGCACAACAACCACAACAAGCCATCGTCCCCTTCGACCGCTTTCGTCTGGTTCGTACCGAAGCGAAGGGAGGTAAGCGTATCCTCGGCAGCGTCAAGCGCCAGGTCACCGGAAAGATCAGCGAAGATCAGCACCTCGTGAAAACGACCATTACCCGAGTCACCGGCGGATGGTTCAAAGTCACTCCCACTGAACCCCTCACCCCCGGCGAATACGCGGTCGTGGAAATGATGCCCAAAGAAGGCATGAACCTCGACGTCTGGGACTTCGGCGTGAACCCCAAAGCCCCTGCCAATGCCAACCCATGGAAACCAGAAAAGAAAACCACCACGCCAAAACCAAACAATCCGTAATTTCTGTGCCCCTCAGTGGCCTCTGTGTTGAAGATTTTGAAGGTAGCGAGCAAAAGAAAAAGGCGTCCACGCCAAAGGACGCCGACCCACCGCTGAACTCCGAAACGTTACTCCCGAAGCATTCCCCTCTGCGCAATGCCAATATTATCCCGCGTAGAATTCTTCACCATATACATCATCCCGTCCGCCTGTCGGATGACATCATGCGCCGACTGCGCATCATGCGGATACGTCGCCACTCCAATCGATGCTCGCACATTGAGATTCAATCCCTCTTCTTTGCAGAAGCAGCTTGCCCGCAACGCATCGCGCAGCCTTCGTGCCACCACGAGTGCCTGATCTTTGCTCGTCTGCGGCAGCAACACCACGAACTCGTCGCCGCCATAGCGGAACGCAAAGTCGATCAACCGCAGCTGCGCCTTGATCAGATACCCAATCTCCGCCAGCAATTTGCTCCCGATCAAATGGCCATGCGTATCGTTCACCGACTTGAAATGATCCAGGTCGATGAATAGCACGCTGAACTCATAGCCGAATCGCGAGGACCGGTACACTTCGGTCTCCAGCGTCTTATAAAGATGCCGCGCATTGTAGAGCCCGGTGCAATCGTCGGTGATCGTCAGTTCCTGAATCTTCTCCACCCAGCGTGCATTCTCGATCGCAATCGCGGCGTAGTCGCACAGCGACTGCAGAAAGAACAGTTCCGGATCCTTGAACTGCTCCATATTCACATTCACCAACTGAATCACTCCGAGGACGCGCAGCTTCGATCGCAGCGGCACGCAGATGACCGATCGCGTCTCCCACTTGGTCGTCTCATCAACGCGGCTGGCAAAGAAAGGATCGGTTCGTACATCCGGCACGACACGGGCTTCACCGTGTTTCGCCACCCATCCGGCAATTCCTTCACCCATCTTCAGCCGGACATTCTTCAGCGCCTCGGCCTTGTCTCCGACGGCGATCGCAAAATAAAGTTCGTCGTGCCCTTCATCGACCATCAATAACGACCACGTATCCGGACGGAAATATTCCGCCATTTTCTCCATGATGGTTTGCAGAATGGAATCGAGGTCCAGCGACGACGTGAGCGCCTTCGCCACATCGTGGAAGATCGTTAGCTCCTGGCTATGGCGGGTCAATTGAGTACCGGCCTCAGGCATGCAAAATCCGTTTGTTCCTCACAGGATAGGTCGCGTTCCAAAAATTATAGGCGGGACTTTCGGATGCGGGCAATGAACGTTGGTAACCCCCCAGATGCCGTCTGAGAAGATGAGGGTTGAGGATTTTGGGTGTTTCGGCAATCTTGCAGCAGCGGCTTTCAGGCGTCTCCCTACGCAACTCCGGGTTCCTCTGTGTGCCTCAGTGCCGTCTGTGTTGAAGCCTTTAGGGGAAATGAAATCCGACATGTGATCTGCCACGAAAACGTCGCCCGTTTGCGTTACTCTCATAGCATGCGCGCCATCAGTACCCTGATTCTGCTCCTGGCATCTTTCCCCGTGGTGGCCCAATCCGCAGATCCCCACTCCATCCCTGCTGTCGACGCCGGACTAGGCTCCTGCTCCGCCGACCTCACCATCACCGACACCGCCAACAAGCCCGTCTACAATGCGAAGATCGAAGTCCGCGTCTCCTACGGACGCTTTCACCGCATGGACCTCGAAGTCAGCACCAACATCGACGGCAAAGCCCGCTTCACCGGAATCCCTGCCAACACGCGCCACGGACTCTTGTACCAAGCCTCAGAAGGCGACCGCGCCGGCAACGCCTTCCAGGATCCATCGAACAAATGCAACGCGCAGTTCACCATCGTCCTTCGCAAAAGTTCGCAACCACCCGACCCTGATCAATAACGCGAGCCTCAGCGCAGTCGCCGGTACCAAAGCCGCCATCCCCCAACGATGGATCATGGTGGGCTACTCGCCGTGCTCACCTATCACTCACCTTTGGGGAATTCGCCACGAAATTGCTGGCGACGAGAGCTGACGGAGCCAAAATATGGCGCTCACCCGGAGAGACTTCGCTCGCCAAATGGCGTATGCCACTGCATGGTGCGGACGCCCGTTTCGCGGGATAAGTGAATCGCAACGCCCTCCAGCCATACGTTACTCCTGTGCCTCTTCACTGTAGCAACCTCATACCGCTTGTCCTATCATGGTCCCTGGATCGCAAGTCGGCCTTCGATCATGGGTGCATTCGGGGACAAATTTCGCAAAGCGCGCGAGAGTAAAGAACTCTCGTTCGACGACGTCTCCAACGTAATCAAGATCTCTCCGCGCATGCTTCGCGCCATCGAAGAAGAAAACTTCGATCAGCTTCCCGGCGGGGTCTTCAATAAAGGATTCATCCGCTCCTACGCCAAGCACATCGGCCTCGATCCCGAAGAAGCCATCACTGAATATCTCGACTACGTGCGCCAGCAGCAAATTCAGGCCCAGCAGGCCTGGCAACCCGAGCCTCCAGTCGAAACTCGCGCACCTGCAAAAGCCGCCGCCGCAAAAAAATCGGGAGCCTCAAGTACTAGCTCAACAAAAACGGAGGCTCCGGTCCAAGCCCGGGAAGAACTTCCAAACCTGCAACTCCCGCGCGCCGAACACGTCCGCGCCGGCAAGAAACAATTCCTCGCCAGATCCTCGCCGGACATTCCGTGGAAGATCGTCGCCGTCGCCGTCGTCGTGTTGATTCTTGCGTCGCTCCTTTTCTGGATCCGGCACTCGCACCGTGAGCGCTTGGAAACTGCAAATGTCGCCTCGCCGCAGTCTCAGCCGGCCCCTCAGACCGCCGCACCAGCCCCGGCCGCTTCCACGCCACCCGCCGGCGCCGCGGGCTCTCCCGCTCCGAATTCCGCCGCGGCACAACCCGGTCCCGCCGCCAGTTCGGCTGCGAACCCGGATGACGAGAAGAGCGACGTCACCGTTCGCAACTTCGGCCAACCTCTCCCGAAATCGCCGGCCACATCCACTGACAAGTCCTCCGGTTCGCTGATGCTCACTGTCCGCGCCACCGAAAATTCCTGGATTTCCATCTCCGCCGACGGCCAACCCCTCACCGAAGAAACTCTCATCGCTCCAGCCCATCCAACCTTCCGTGCCTCCCAGAAGTTCGTTGTGAAAGTAGGAAACGCCGCCGCTGTTTCATTCCTCTGGAATGGCCAGGAGATCCCCCCTCAAGGCGGCGAGGGCGAAGTGAAAAGCCTGGTATTCGATTCCACTGGTATGCATGCAGCCTCACCTTCGCAGCCAACCCCCAACCAGTAGTCGTGGCGCAGCCCCCGGAACCTGTCCGCTAGTCCCTGCCGTCCCGGTTAGAAAACTTTCTGTTCCCTGCCACGTCAAAGCATGGCAGGATGTCGGAGTTCCACTCCCTTGGCGGCTATGAGCCATAGCAACCGACCTTACGAGCGGAGTAGTTTGTGAACACAACTCTTCAGGCCGTTCCCGCTGCCCAAGTACGCACGTCCACCGCTCGTATCACCTCCGTCGATCTCGTGCGCGGCCTCGCCATGGTCATCATGGCCATCGACCACGTCCGCGTGTACTCTGGCCTTCCCGCCGGCGGCCCCACAGCAGGCATCTTCTTTACCCGCTGGATCACTCATTTCTGTGCCCCCGCCTTCATCTTTCTCGCCGGAACCAGCATCGCGTTTTACGCCCGCCGGCACACTGATGTCTCCCGCTATCTCGTGGTGCGAGGTGCGTGGCTTATCTTTCTCGAACTCACAGTGCTCCGGCTGTCTTGGACCTTCAATCTCGACTTCGCCCATTACGAAATGGCCGGCGTCCTTTGGGTGATCGGGTGCTGCATGATTCTGATGGCCGCATTGGTGAAGCTTCCCGTCGCAATTACCGGAGCTCTCGGCGTCCTCATCATCGCCGCTCATAACCTGATGGATCCTCATCTGCAAAGTCTGCTGCAGGGAATCGATAGCAACAGGCTGAGCGGCCTCTGGAAGATTCTCTACATCGGCTTCTACGCAGGGCCGGTACAGTTCGGCTCAGACGGTCCCAGCCTCATGGTGCTCTACTCGCTGATTCCCTGGATCGGAGTCATGGCAGCCGGTTACGCTTTCTCGAAAGTCCTGCAACTGGAACCGCGTCAGCGCCGGCAAGTCTGTCTCGCCATAGGCCTGGGTGCCATCGCACTATTTCTCGTCCTCCGAGGATTCAACCTTTACGGGGATCCCCGCCCGTGGCACGCGGCGTCGCAAGCTCAGAACGGCCGCCCTCCTATGCCGGGCATCCTCTCTTTCCTGAACTGCACGAAGTATCCCGCCTCGCTCAACTTCCTTCTGATGACCCTCGGCCCCATCATCGCGCTGCTGCCCTTCCTCGAAACCGCGCGCGGTGCAATGGCCCGCACCCTTGTCATCTTCGGACGCGTCCCCTTCTTCTTCTATGTGCTCCACATCCCTCTGATCCACGCACTCGCTCTCATCGTTTCCCGGATTCGCCTTGGCTTTGTGAGTCCATGGCTGTTCGCCAATCACCCCATGGGCAACCCCGAGCCGCCCGACGGATACACATGGACCCTGCCGCTCCTGTACCTGTGCTGGGCTATCGCAATCCTGATTCTGTATTTCGCCTGCCGCTGGTTCTCCGCTCTAAAATCCAGGCGCTCAGAATGGTGGCTCAAATACTTGTAAGCGTTGAATGCATTGTTGAATGCATGTATCGACCCGGACGCCTTCGTGCGGGGTCGCGCAAAGCGCGATGCGACACTCCCAACCACCACCCCATTTTCCCCATTCAACTCCCGCCCGCCCCCCTTGACTCACATCCATTGCACCCGTCGCCCCCCTCTGTTAGCCTTTTCTAGGACTTACCTCGTCGCAGTGTGGTCGTTGCGACCTCTGATTCCGGTGGCTCCCGCCCCCGATTTCGAGGTCCCAGGTTCGTAGTTCACGTGCTCGACACGCAACACCTGCACGTGCATAAGGAGAAACACAACTTGGCATCCAAGAATCGTCTTTTGTTTACCTCTGAGTCCGTCACCGAAGGACATCCCGATAAAATCGCCGACCAGATTTCTGACGCCATCCTCGACGCCTGCCTTGCCGATGACCCAGTCAGCCGCGTCGCCTGCGAGACTCTCACCGCCACCGGCCTCGTTGTGATCGCCGGAGAAATTACCACCAAGGCCTACGTCGATTTTCAGCAGGTCGTGCGCGGTACGGTCCAGTCCATCGGGTACGACAACGCCCTCCATGGCTTCGACTGCAACACCTGTGCCGTGATCTCCAGCATCAACAAGCAGTCCGGCGATATCGCCATGGGCGTGGACACCGGCGGCGCAGGTGACCAGGGAATGATGTTCGGGTATGCGGTGAATGAGAACTCGGATTACATGCCGACTCCCATCTCCCTCGCGCACAAGCTGACGCAGCGCCTTTCGCAGGTTCGCAAGAATGGGACGCTTCCCTTCCTTCGGCCTGACGGCAAGTCGCAGGTCACAGTTGAATACGATTCAAAGGGCAAGGTCATTCGCGTCGATGCGGTCGTCATCTCGACCCAACATGCCGAGACTGTCACCAACGACGAACTCCGCGCCGGCATTCTCAAGCACGTCATTCAGGCTGTGATCCCCCCCGACCTTCTCGACGAAGATACGAAATACCACATCAATCCCACCGGACGCTTCGTCATCGGCGGCCCCATGGGCGACACTGGGCTCACCGGACGCAAGATCATCGTTGACACCTATGGCGGCATGGGACGTCACGGCGGCGGCGCCTTCAGCGGAAAAGATCCGACCAAGGTCGATCGCTCTGCCGCCTACATGGCCCGCTACATCGCCAAGAATGTCGTAGCCGGTGGGCTCGCCGATAAGTGCGAAGTTCAGCTCGCGTACGCAATCGGCGTAGCGGATCCGGTCAGCATCCTCGTCGACACTTTCGGGACAGAGAAAGTGAATCCCGAGATCATTCCGGATCTCATCCGCTCGCACTTCAAGTTGACCCCGCGCGGGATCATCGACTCGCTGAATCTGCGCCGTCCGATTTACAAGAAGACAGCGGCGTACGGACACTTCGGACGCACCGATCCCGACTTCACATGGGAGTTGACCGATAAGGCGGCGAAACTGGCCAGCGACGCGGGCGTGCGCGAAACGGCTGGCTCACGGAAATAAGAAGCAGAATCTTCAACCACCAAGGATACGAAGTACCACGAAGGAAAAATCGATTTCCTTCGTGAACCTTAGTGCCCTTGGTGGTATTGCCTTTCGGACGTACCCGGGACCTGTCCAAAAGTCGCATCGATTCACCTGAATCCGGGATGATTACCGCTGTCCGAATTTCGGGTATTCTGAGAAAATAGAGTGCGGACCTCGTCGTTCTCAGGCTATTAATCTAATTTTTCTGCCGCTTTACGCGCGCCACTAAAGAGGGAAAAGTATGTCAACAGCAGCAGTGAATTGCGATATCAAGAACATCGAACTGGGTGATCTGGGCAAGAAGCGCATCGAGTGGGCGAACCAGTCGATGAAAGTCCTGCAGATTATCCGCAAGGAATTCATCAAGAACCAGCCGCTAACCGGCATTCGGGTCTCGGCCTGCCTGCACGTCACTGCCGAGACCGCGAACCTGGCAATCTGCCTGCGCGATGGCGGAGCCGAAGTCGTGCTCTGCGCCTCGAACCCTCTCTCCACGCAGGACGACGTCGCCGCCTCGCTCGTCCGCGACCACAACATCCCCGTTTTCGCCATCAAGGGTGAGGACAACGACACTTACTACAACCACATCCTCGCCACCATCGATCACAAGCCGCACATCACCATGGACGACGGCGCCGACCTCGTCTCGATCCTGCACACCAAGCGCACCGACGCGCTCGAGCACGTGATTGGCGGAACGGAAGAGACGACCACCGGAGTCATACGCCTGCGCGCGATGGCCAAAGAAGGCGTGCTCAAGTTCCCCATCGTCGCCGTCAATGACGCGGACACCAAGCACCTGTTCGATAACCGCTACGGCACTGGACAATCCACTATCGACGGCATCATCCGCGCGACCAATTTCCTGCTCGCCGGATCGAAGTTCGTCGTCGCCGGCTACGGATGGTGCGGCCGGGGCCTCGCCTCCCGCGCTCGCGGCGCCGGAGCCGAAGTCATCATCACCGAAGTCGACCCGACGAAAGCGCTCGAGGCCGTGATGGACGGCTTCCGTGTGATGAGCATGAATGAAGCCGCCAAGCTCGGCGACGTCTTCTGCACCGTCACCGGCAACAAGAGCGTGCTGACCAAAGATCACTTCGCCCTGATGAAAGACGGGGCCATCATCTCGAACTCCGGACACTTCAACGTCGAGATCGACATCCCAGCGCTCGAAGCCATGTCTTCCTCGAAGCGCACCACCCGCACGTTCGTGGAAGAGTACTCGCTGAAAGATGGACGCAAGATTAACCTGCTCGGCGAAGGCCGCCTCATCAACCTGGCCAGCGCCGAAGGACATCCCGCCAGCGTGATGGACATGAGCTTCGCCGACCAGGCCCTCTCGGTCGAGTACATGGTGAAGAACTCCAAGAAGCTCGAGAAGACGGTCTACAAAGTTCCGGACGAACTCGACAAGCGTGTAGCGAAACTGAAGCTCGAGTCCATGAGCATCAAGATTGACAAGCTTACGCCTGAGCAGGAAGAGTATCTGGCGGGCTGGAACGAAGGAACGTAACTCAGTCGTCAGTGGTCAGTAGCTAAGTCATCAGTTCAGTCGTCATAAGATTGGCCCCATCCGGATCGCGAACTTTGCGAGGCGTATGGGGCCTTTGAATTCCCACCACTCAGTTTGCGAGCACATCTGGGAACAGCCGGCTCGGCGGTCCGGAACCGGCCGTCTGTTGTACCAGACATTGTGTTCCCGCGGGAACACAATGTCATGACGGTCGCGGGCATACAAACATGTCACGGCATCTAAATCCAAGAAAGCAGTGGATAAGGACACGCGCGCCTGAGACGCGTCGTTGGAACGGTGCACGTCATGAGCTCAGCTGCGAAGCGGAGGATCGCGTTGCGCTCACGTTGACAAACAATTTACAAAAATCTGCTGCATCTTCCGAAACCAACTCACCCTCTCCTGAGTCTACTTGCCCGTAGCCCGAAGAATTCAGCGGAATCAACCCGATCGGCCGGATCTACTTCTGTTTGCAGACCGCCTGGGGAAAATCTCTGCAAATTTCCGGCTCTCACATATCAACAACCAAGGACTGCATGTCAATAAGAACGTTTGCACGCTCCATCCCGATTCTCATTCTCCCCATCCTCTTCGCTGGCTGCGGCGATTACAACAAGCCCACGCCCTCGACCCAGACGCCGCACTTTGCCTTCGTGGCAAACTTTATTTCCAATAGCATTTCCACTTACTCGCTCAGCTCTGAGACAGGCCAGTTGGCTCCTAAGGACACCGTCCCGACCGGTGGCGTGAATGCCAGAGTCATCGCGGTCGAGCCCACCGGCCGCTTTGCCTACGTTGGCAATATCTCTTCCAACGACATCTCCATATTCGCTATCGACGCGCAGACCGGCAGTCTGAGCATGGTCGGTTCGCCCGTTCCCACGGAGGACAGCCCAGCCTTCATCGTTGTCGGACCTACCGGAAATCTACTCTATGTGGTGAACGAGAATTCCAATCACATCACCGCCTTCTCAATCAACCCGAACACCGGTGCGCTCGCGGCTCTCACTGGTGCCGTCACCACCGACGACAAGCCGGTCGCGCTCACGTTCCATCCTTCGGGCCGATTTGCCTACGTCGTCAACGGTCTATCCAACGATATAACGGTTTACGCCGTCGACAACTCCGGAGCCTTGGGGCTGCTGGGCGCCACTCCGGCGCTCACCAATCCCGGCGCCATCACCATCCTTCCTTCCGGAAAATTCGCATACGTCGTCAATCTCGGATCGAATGACATAACGATCTTCTCGATCGATGCTGCCTCTGGAGCCTTGCAGCCGCTGACACCTCGGGTAGCTGCTGCCGGAGGCCCGACCTCGTTCACCATAGATTCGCAGGGCCGCTTCGCGTACGTGACCAATATCAATGCCGGCAATGTCTCGGTGTTCGCGATTGATGCAGCCACGGGAGCTCTGACTCCGACTTCTACTGCCCCGGCCGGGAATAATCCAATCGCGCTCACCCTGGACCCTTCGGGCAGCTACGCCTATGTCGCGAACCTCAGCTCAGATAACATCACACAGTTTGCCGTGGACTCGCCCACCGGAGCCTTGACCCCCGTGGGTGCGCCCGTGAACGCGGGAATGGGCCCCGTGTGGGTGGCAATCACTAAGTAAGCGCTCGTTTGCGGGCACAACAGTGGTGGGGGGCGCGTTGAGGGTGAGGATCAAGCCATGACGAACGCCCTAGCGCGAGGTCGATTCTGCGGCAGCACGAGAACACCGACAACGGACTGAAGTAGCCGACCGTCCGACGCCCCGAGTCGCTACTGTCTGGCAGAGTCTTCGGTGTGGGATTTTGACTCAATCGGCTGATTGCAGTAATCGAGCTTTGGCCCCGGCATTGGCGTTCCACCCTTCTGTGCTTCATCGAATGCTGCCAGCCGACTATTCGTATCCGCGATCACACAGAGCAGTGATAAGTGTCACAGCGGCAGAAATGAGGTTTGCGAAACAATACAGCGTGTGATGTGTGGAAGGGGGTAGCATGCCCAAGCTACAACCAGTCCGCATTCTCGTAGTAGACGACTACGAGCCTTGGCGACAGTGGGTCTCTTCGCTGCTCAGTAAACAGGAGCACTTGCAAGTCGTTGCTGAAGTCTCAGATGGATTGGAAGCGGTTCAGAAAATTCACTTGCTGAAACCGGACTTGATTTTGCTGGATATTGGTCTCCCCAATCTGAACGGAATCGAGGTCGCAAGGAAAATATCGAAGTCTGCTCACAGTGTAAAAATAATGTACGTGTCCAATGAAATCGATGCCGGTGTTGTGAATGCAGCTTTGAGCAATGGAGCACTCGGCTATGTCGCGAAGGTAGACGCTGGAACCGAGCTTCTACCTGCTATCGAATCAGCCCTTCGCGGTGAGACCTTCCTCAGCAGTCGAATTAAAGGCCTAAAATCTTGAGGATTGTGGCGTGAGCGACTGTGACGATTTGTTGCGTCGTTGGCTCGCATTCGTCCAAAACTGCTTAAATCGTGCCTCTCGGTAACCACTTTGCACTTTCGACGGGCACTCCGTACGAAGAACCTGCAGTTTTTTCTGGAAGCGCAAAACGCGCAACGCCGCAACCCATACAGATGGTAATCGCCGGACATACCAAGACCGTTGGCTTGTTCAGTCCTTACCAGATGTCCGGGCTCTCCCGCGTGCGAACCGACCTGTTCCTCTGCCGTAGTCCAACCCCTGACGCCACATCCAGTACAGATGCACCGCCCCGCCGGCCGCCACAGCGTCTTCTTACACCGCAGGCCCTCCAAGGAGCGATTTCATGGGTGTGCTGCATGTCCTCAGCCAACCAAAACGCGAATGGCAAGCTAAGGCGCCAGCATCGGAAGTTGAAATTGCACTCTTGGAATCGCAGGCCAGAGCGGATTTACCGGCAGAATATCTTGAACTCTTGCGGTTCAGCAACGGGGGAGAGGGGCCTATTGCCCTGCCGCCCTTATGGTTTCAGCTTTATGCAGTGAAGGATTGCATCGACCTTTGCCACGCTAATCAGCACGTTCTTGAAAACTTTCCGACCTTCATTGTTCTTCGGCAGCAACGTGCGGACTTGATTCCGTCGCATTCGACCCACGTGCCGGGCCACCTTGGCCTATCGTGATGATTGACCAGATTGCGGGGCCAGAGAGTGCGAAGGAAATAACGCCCAACATGGCGGCATTCATTGAGGCCATTGGCTTAGAGGGCGAAGGGGAAGACTAACTGTCGAAAAATCACCATTCTGCTCATGAGAGTTCCGCTAGCCCCCGTCCGGGTCAATGAGTGAAATCGCCTGGTTTCGACAATTGAGCTTTGGATCGTGTCGCCATTGCAGATGACGAGGCGCAGATTCTTGTGCTAGAGTCCGCATACAAGGGGCGTCAGCTGTGCCTCAGTTCTCTTCCTTAGTTGTGCGTATAGCAGCGCACGACATTGAAGTTCCATCGGGCTTTCAGCCCTCGCAGCAAGGTAGTTTCGGATGACTGGAAGCACTCCACGTATTAACGCGACATCACTGTTTCAGTGCTTGTATCGGTTCTGAAAGACACGCCGGGTGATTGCACCTCATGCAACCTGGCTGGGCCCGCCGCCGGTGGCATTGCGCCACCTTTATCTAACCTGAGTGACCAAAAAGGAGGCTTCTGTGTCCAATCCGTCGTCATATCCTGTTCTGCGCGTAACTGCGGCCCTGGTGCTCGGCGCTCTGCTTGCCGGGGCGCAGGTCAATGCCCAAGTGCCCAAGCCGAAAAGCCTGGAAGAATTTGTTACCTATATGCAGGCGCATCACAAGGCGCCTTTTGATCGGGAAGGTGCGGTTTTGCCTCCCGGAGGCGGGCAGATATTAATGAAGCAACTGGCCAAGTTCGGGAACCCGAGCATGGCAACGCTTGCCGCAGCTGTGGCGACAGGCACGAATGTAAAGGTTAATCGTGACCGGAATCCCTGGCCAAAAGCAGAGATCGGTATGGCCGTGGATCCAGCGAACGGTAAGAACTTCGTCGTAATGTCGAACGATTTTCGCGAGAATTACGACCGCCAATTCTTTCACGTATCCACTAACGGCGGTACAGCCTGGAGCGACGACGTCATGGCGATCGGGTTGGACCCAATCACCGGGTTTGCACCCTATAGCTTCCAAAGTGACCCGGGCGTTGCTTTTGACGACAAGAGCCAAAGTTACCTCTCGACCATTGCGGGCAACCTGATTGTGGACACTAACGTGGAAGGCGTATATGCGAACTTCGACACGCAGGTGGAAGAAGTACAGGGTTTTGCCGGCGGAACGTACGCGTCCCTGCTGACGACGAGTGTGGATAATCAGATCTGCAGTGGCGCCACAGACTTCGTTTGTCCTGCCCAGTTGGACAAACCGTTTATCACGGTGGATGCGATAGCGGGAAGCCCAAAGAACGGCACCGTCTACGTGTATTACACCTTGTTCTGCAACGATCAGCCTTGCACGGACGGAAACGCGATGGTTCCGGCGTTCTCATCGGCGATCCTTGAATCGCACGCTGCGGGGGCGAATCTGCCATTCTCAGCGCCAGCACTGGTCAGCGGAAGCTTTGTCCAGGACCAGTTTTCCAGCATGGTGATCGACAGTCACGGTACGCCGCATATATTCTTCGACGACTTCACCAGTGGCGTGATCAAGATGCGAATGTCCACCTTGCAAAACGGCAAGTGGAAAGTGACCTCGACGCCGGTGGCGAAATTTCTCTACAACGGGCTGAACAACTTGAACTGGGGATTCCGCGACTTTGGGACAGTGGCGCCGGGATGCGGAATCCTAGGCGATACTGCTTACTGCGCGTTCTCCGCCAGTCAAGTCGCAGGGGGGCCGCTGGAAGGCACACCCAGCGTCTACGTGGCTGTCGTAAACACCCTTACTGGGGCGTCCACCATTCACCGAGTGAACAACGATGCGTTCGGCAATGGAAAACACCATTTCTTTCCTTGGGCCACTGGGAAAAACGATGGCTCCGTGTACGTGGGCTGGTATGACGACCGCAACGACCCTTTCTCCACGAAGGTCCAGTATTTTGTGGGTAAATCCACGAACGGTGGAAATACTTTCCCGACACAGCAGGCGGTCAGCACCACCTCCTTCAATCCCTGTGTAGGGTTCCCAGGGTGCGGATTCTTCGGTGACTACACTCAGATCGCGGCAGGTCCCGACGGCGTTGTGCACGCCGCCTGGTCCGACACTCGCGACGGAGCGAGCATGCAGATCTTCACTCAAGCGATTACCTGGTAGTGAGAACTAGTCGCTGCGGGCTCCTGCTATCAACAGGAGCCCTTTCGTTTGGTTCTTCCCGAAAAGCAGAGATTTTAGAATGCTTTACATCGGTCGTTCAAAGGATCGTCAGGAGGATCGAAATCGCAACCGAGGCAAATGTTTATTCTTTGAACGCCATTACGCTCATCGAGGCTGCGCTACTCGGCGAGGGGAGCGACCATTGTGAAGCCGAGTTCCACGCCTCTGCGATAGCACTCCTTCGCATTCTGAGTCTCGCCTTTGTTAAGCAGCAATGCCGAGATTATTCCACGCCACGGCGTTGCGTTGTTCGACAGCCTTGCGAAGCCATAGCTCCGCTGCCTGTACGTCTCGCAACGGGCCGAACTCACAAAGGAATCCCATCATGCACTGAGCATTGGAATCTCCAGCATTCGCGTGCGGGAGAGCATGTTCCCATGCTTTTGCGAAGTCTTTGTTTCTTACCAGCGCTGAGGCGTACTCGACATCGTAACTGTTGTCGGCCATCTCCGAACCCTAAAGAACCGCCTACTCAGAAGTCAATCCCAACGTTCGAGCCAAGGAATCGCCCGCTCAACTGTCGCAATATCGCCATTTCACTCATCATCGGGTCAATGAGTGCAATCGCCTGGTTTCGACATTTGACTCTGTACCCTATGTATCATGTGGTCGGTCCAAGCTAAGCTGTTGGCTTTGAATTTAACTCGATGACCTCCTTTCACATTTGTTTTCTTGCGGCCACGCTTGCGGTTTTTTCATCCACAGTCTTCGCCAGCAACAAGCAGGAGGAAGCTGCCTCTCTGATGGAACACGCAAAACAGCTTTCAGACATTCGCTCCGATGGCGCTCCTGCTTTCCGTCTGACGGTGGGCTTCAAGGCCATGAAGAAGGATGGCTCTGTGCTGGAGGGGACCTACATCGAAATATGGGGCTCGAAGGCTCAGTGGCGTAAGGAAACTGTAGCCGGCAATTTCCGCAGAACCGAAGTCCTTACCGGTCAGAAGCGATTCCTTCTCGAACCCATCGAGGTGTTACCGGAGCATATACGAGACGTTCCGGCCCTGTCTGAAGTCGGCAGATTTCGACCAGAGGCGTGGAGACCAGAGAAGATAGGCAACCGCAAACTCAACGGGGCAAGCGTGCGTTGCATCGAAACTCTGCCGGTAATACGTGATGGCCCTCGCCTGTTGACCGGACGGGGACTGGAAGGCCAAGCCGAGATACCTTCGTTGTGCTTCGATAAGACCAGCGGGGTGCTTGCGGCAGAAATTGAACCGAAGACGATCATCTCCGACGGTGTCGCCTGCTTTTTTTCTGATTATCAGAAATTTGGCGATCACCAATACGCCAGGGCCTACAAATGCATGGAAGGTCAGCAACCGAGACTTGAAGCAAGGGTTTTGGAACTCGTCGCTCTACCCCAAGCCGATCCAGCACTGTTCACGCTGCCGAATGGAGCAAAGGAATCAAAGGGTTGCCCAGACCCGGCTAAGCCGCCCAGAGTAGTCTACCAGCCCGAACCTGAGGTACCACCCGGCTCGGGCATGGTTACGCTCTCAATAGTGGTGGGTATCGACGGAATGCCCCGCGATTTCAGCACAGTTTCCTCCCCGAATCCCAAGCAAGAGAAGGCAGCACTGGAAGCAGTGCGCCGGTGGAGATTCAGGCCTGCAACTTGTGACAGAGAACCAGTAGAGGTAAGAATCGCAGTAGAAATCGATAGCCACATTCAGTAAGTGTGAGTCTCCCAATTCGTAGCTGGCGAAACATCCCCATTGCACTCAAAATCGCCGCTGGCAGGGGGTTGACGAGCCGAGCGGTTCAGGTAAACTTTTTCGTCGTGAACAAACCGACGACTTGCGCTGCCTTATTCCTTCTCGTTACGGGCTGGTTCGCCGTATGTCAAGGCCAAACGTCAAAGGCAACTTTTCAAATCTATGCAATCGGTGGGGATGTAAAGGCTCCGCGACCTGTTTCGACACCTATGCCGCCACCGCCAAATAGCGTAGACAAGAACCTCAACGTTCGTCGTTTGTCGTGACTCCTGACGGTTCGGTGGCGCAGGTCCGACTGCTAAAACACTCTAGACCGGACTTCGATGACTTTGCGACCAAGGTGGTTAATGACTGGAAGTTTGAACCTGCGACGAAGGATGGGGAGCCCGTAGCTGTACGCCTAGAAACCGAAATGCGATCACACCACTAGCGATTGGCGAGATATCTCTATTACGCTCAAAACCCTCAGCCATCCTCGTCGTTCAGAAGATACAATTCGGCGGTGCCTACGATTGCTGAACACGTTGAGGATTGGTACGGAAAGCATCGTGACCGCCTCAAGACTCAATGGGCGGGCACCAGCATCCGATCATTCAAATCTCCTGATCCAATCCACGGCAAGGTAGAAATCAGAGCGGAGTCTCCATCTGTCGCCGCAAGCGTCACGTTCTGGAACTCGGGCAACGTGACTGTGCTTCGACTCGACTTGCCTGCCAAGGGCGACTCCGTCATTGATGACCGGAAACTTTCGCCCACAGAGGACGTTGGGCTTTTGCTCGACTCCTATTTTCGCCAGCTTGAAATCCGTGCGCAATGATTGGCGAATATCGCCATTTCACTCATCATTGGGTCAAAACGTGTAATCGCCTGATTTCGACAGTTGTGTTCCCGAAGCCGAATCAGCTTCGCAAATTGTGCCTACGCTTCGCCGTAATGCCCGAGAAGTCTGCGCAGTACTCGATTCACAGATTTCTTGTGTGAATCCGATTCTTACGGTTCGTCCCTGGTATCGTTCCTCAAACATTTTTCTCGAAGAGTCCTGCTATTAATGACAGTTTCGGGCCGTAACACGTGCGCCTACGCTCGGATGTTCATCCATGCATCGCTGAGAACGCCAGCCACTACAAGGACGACGACCTAAGCATGAAGAGGTAATTGACGCTTGTCTTGTCTCTTGCTCTCTTACATAGGAGGCACCATGGCAACTCGACCCCTTCCTCCCCGTGCGCCAGAACCAACTCCTCGCGCGGATTCTGCGCACGCATCTACGCAGCAGCGATTTCTCGAGGTGATTCGGTCTGCTTCCAAATCATCGAACCTCCAGAGTCGTCTGCATGGAGTTATGAAGAAGCGTTGGCTGCGCGTTGCGGGAATCGTAGTTGGGATTCTCCTCGTACTCTTGATTACGCTCCCGTTTCTGATCAACGTGAATAGCTTCCGTCCGAAAATTGAGTCGGAGGCGACGAATGCCTTGGGCCGTGAAGTGAAGTTGGGAAACCTTAGCCTATCCCTCCTGTCGGGTACAGTAGGCGTTGACGATATCAGCATTGCTGACGATCCTGCCTTTAGCAAGTCACCATTCATCAGCGCGAAGTCGCTGAAGGTCGGCGTCGCACTCATGCCACTGATTTTCTCCAAGGAACTGAACGTGACCGGAATTGCACTGAAAGGGCCGGAGATCACGTTGCTCAAGGCACCCAATGGCACATGGAACTTTTCGAACCTTGGTGGGACCAGCGCTAAGAAGGCGTCTGAAGCAAACCAGTCCGGAGCCTCGACGCCGCAGAACCTTTCCATCGGCAAGTTGGAGATCGAAGGTGGGAAGGTGATCGTTGGCAATGCAAACTCCACAAGAAAGCCGCAGGTATTTGACAAAGTAAATGTCACGGTGACGGATTTCTCCCTCGTATCACAGTTTCCGTTCAAGATGACGGCACGACTCCCGGGCGGCGGCGACACGGACCTTTCGGGAAAGGCTGGCCCAATTAATCAGCAGGATGCGGCCAAGACTCCTCTCGCGGCGTCTGTGAATTTGAACAACATGAATTTGGCAACATCTGGATTCATCGATCCGGCGAGCGGCATTGGAGGATTGGCAAATTTCGAGGGGACGTTGAATTCAGATGGTAGGCAGGCCAAGGCTGTGGGCCAAATCACATGCGACAAAATCAAGCTCTCGCCCAAGGGATCGCCGGCCTCCAAACAAGTTAAGGTTAAGTACGGCGCGAATATTGACCTCGAGAAGCAGGCGGGTACGATCACGCAAGGCGACGTGGCCATTGGAAGAGCAGTGGCTCATCTCACAGGTGGATTTCAAACGCACGGCGAGACGCAGGTCGTGAACCTGCGGCTGAATGCGCCAGATATGCCGGTCGATGAACTGGAACCCATGCTGCCTGCAGCGGGCATAGTCCTTCCTTCGGGATCGAGGCTACAGGGAGGAACGCTCTCGGCTGACTTAGGTATCAGCGGTCCCGTCGACAAACTCGTTATCACAGGTCCAGTGCGTCTCGCCAACACGCAGTTGGCGGGTTTTGATCTTGGCTCGAAACTCGGTGCGCTGTCGGCTTTTGCCGGTAAGGCCGCGTCAAGTCGCGACACAACGATCCAGAATGCGAGCCTGAATGCGCGGGTCGCGCCCGAAGGCACGCGGGCAGACTCCATCAATGTGAGCGTTCCTGCGCTCGGCGCCGTGAGCGGATCTGGCACAATCAGTCCAGCAGGAGCGCTAGACTTTCAGATGATGGCTGACCTCCAAGGAGGATTGGCCGGAGGGCTCACGCGCACGGCAGGGTTGGGCGGCGGCGGCAAGGGTAGCGGTATCCCGTTTTCTATCACCGGTACAACTTCGGATCCAAAATTTGTTCCCAACATGGCGGGTGTGGCTCAGGGTGTCGCCGAAGGTGCTCTGGGAAACGCTGTGGCGGGAACTGCCGGCGCCACAAAAGGCGCGACAAGTGTGACCGGCGCCGTCGGCGGATTGCTGGGCAAGAAGAAACCGAAGTAGAGGCACAAAGATACAGCTCCGAGCGCCGCCAAGATGATTGACAGACCGCTTACCTGCCGTGGCAATCCCCTCGGGTTGAGCGAAGCTTTTTAGCAGTCCGTGTGAGCAAACCTCGAAACACGCCCCGAAAGCGATCAGGCGTGTTAATGCGGCTACTATGGGAGACGACTCTCCTCGTACTTGGCGTAACGTCGGCGATTACACTCACCGACCGTCAATGAGCGCTATCGCGTGTTAACAGAAACTGTTCCAACTCTGGATCCAGGCCGCTGCTGGATGCGATGACCCGGTCCGCCAGTCTTCAGTGAGCGTTATGCCCTGTTAGCTTCAGTCAAGGAATGCAAGATGTTCACGCAGGGTCCTTATCCGACTGATGTCGCACGAGGAACCAACAGCAGCCCCACCCAAGCCAAAATCGGGCTTGAGTGGGCCACCCTTCCCTACTTTCCCTTCAACTCGATCACAATTAAGTCAAAGGGCTTGTCCCCGACATTCTCCGGGAGGTGAGTGCCCGCGGGAGTGTACATCGTATCTCCAGCCTTGACGGCCATATCCTGCGTCTTTCCATCCGCCAACGCCATCTTCGCCTTGGAGTCCGTGAGGAACACCGCAACCGCGTTCGGATGGCTGTGCATCACCGATTTTTCGTGCACACCGTAATGTACTTTGAGGATGCGCACCTGGTCGTTCTCGCTGACAACGGTATAGTGCTTGGGATCGACCTTCACCGCATCCTGCGCCGCCGCTGACAGGGCCAGGAACAGACACACCGCAACCGCATAAAGCGCTACTCGCACTCGCATGTTGCTCTCCTTAAGTTGTTAACTGGGATAAACGGAAAAAGCCGGACAGCGCCCCATCAAGCCGCCCAACGCTACTCCGATCGGGAGGTGAAGTCAATGAAGGGAGCGCACGGAACGGCCGCCTTGCTCCAGCGGCCCGGCAGTTTCGGGCCGCTGGCTTTAAGTCATCCTGAGGAGGGCGCATCTGCCCTTGTGTCCCCAGGCCAGACATCCGACGAGGGACACACGGGACGCTCACCAGATTTTTCGGAATTTAAGCTGATGCAAACACGCGAGCGGTGCGCTGGGTTCTTTGTGTGCCGGGTCACTGGGACGGAATTCTCCGGACGCCACCGGTAGAAATTCCTTTCGGGGCCCTCGCAGGTGAACGGGATCCTTCGACTGCTCAGGATGACATTTTTTCTGAGTTCCGAGAGACCCTGCTTCTCCCTGCACTCGCCGATTTACTTTTTCGGGAAGTTCGAATCGTTCTTGATTTCACGGATCTGCTGGATGTGGCGCTCCGCATGCGTGGAGATTTCCAGCATCCACTGCCAGCAATCAATTACCTCTCGGTCTCCAAAGCTGTGCGCGCGCATGTCGTCGTTCGTGGTCTTGATGTAATCAATCATGGTGGAGCGCAGGGCTTGAAACTTTCCGAGCGCTTCGCCCAGGTCTTTATATGTATCGACTTTCTCGTGGCCGCCGCCGGTCTTCTGGTGCACGACGCGGTCAATGCCGTACCACATGATGTCGGCGTCGGACGCCGCCGATTTCTTGTTGGTCATGTCCGGTGCCGCTTTGAGGGCTTTCTGAATGTCGCGCCAATAGTCAGGTTCGGCCACTGCAAGATGCGAAACCACCTCCCGAATGGTCCAGCGGTCCGGGGACGCTCTGAACTCCAATTGCGCCGGCGACAACCCGCGCACCTGCTCGGCGATCATTTGCGTGGTCATCTGGAAGTGCACGAGGAGGTGTTCGCGGTCCATATCGGACATGGGCGGGGCGGCGAACAGAGGCAAGGCAACCAGACAAACTGTGAGTGTCAGAACCAGCAGCAACAAACTTCGGCGTGCGTTCCCGTTTAGAGTGATCCGCATCGAGAGCTCTCCCAAGCTACCCCTTGGACGCTCAGGTCGAAGTTAGGTCATCACGTTGTGGGGCGGACGGAACAAGGGCATGGTGACGAGGCACGGTTATGTCGAAGGTGATTATCAGATCGACCTACAAGGGGCTGCCAAACTCCCTCACTTGCCAAGGCACTCGAGAATCACTCCTTGGAAGAGACGGAAGCGTGTGTCGCAGCGGAGAAGGCCATGATTGCTGAGATATTTGTGCGTCGTGTGGGCGGCCCTTAGGCAAATATTCAGTCGAACAGATCAAAGTGTGCGCTCACAAGCCGCGAGACCGGAAGGCGTTGAGCCCCATAGTTTTTTCGAATTTTCCTCTAAGTCGCTCATTCCAAAAGACCTGCGGGAGCGGTGGGCCCACATGGCTCCGTCGATTCCATTTTGGGAAGACCGTGAGGACAGACCGGAATTCTCGCGCTGAGAAAATCGACGGCAGACGTGAAAAGTCTCTGCTTCATTCAATCCCAAATCCGCCCCGCGAGAAACCGCCGCTGCGCTTCTTTTCCCTTACATGCTTCGCCCTATCGACTGAGGCCTCTGCGGTTGATATCACCAGAAGAAAGGTGGCGATTTCTTATGGCGAATGATGCGACATCCAAAGTAAACGAAACCATGGACCAGGCCTCGAACTATGCGCGCGAAGCCAAGAACCGCGTAAGCGAGATGGGCGACCGTATCGAATCCGGCATGAAGCAGGTAGGACGGCAGATGCGGGACCAGATGGGAGACATGGACGTCAATGAAGCGACGATTCCAGATGCATTCCGGCGAGTACCGAAAATGATTTCTCCACGCGTGCATGCGTGGCTCGATTTCGCAGTGACCTCTTATTTCGTCGGATTGGGTATCTGGTGTGCGATTCGCGGCAAGGGAGGCGCAGCTACGGCGGCCTTCGTCAATGGCGGCATAGTCGCCGGAGTGTCTCTGATGACCGACTACCAGGGCGACGGCAGCAAGCCGATCAACTTCAAGCTGCACGGCACCCTCGATGCGGTGCAGGCAACAACGGCCGCGCTCGCTCCGGTGCTGCATGGATTCGCCGATGAGCCCGAAGCAGCGTTCTTCTGGGGACAGGCCGCGAATGAAGTGGCAGTGATCGCAACCACGGATTGGGATGCCGGCATGCCTGTCGGATCTCAGCGGCGGCGAGCGGCGTAAACCTTTACCGGGTCCCACGTCCGCGCAACTTCGGCAGGACGTGGGTGCTCGTTCCAGTCTGTTTCTCTCTTCCTCTTCGTTTCAGGCTAATGTGCGGGAAGTTCGTGGATGTGCTTGTCGGCTTCTGCGGCTGCCATACGTTTCGTCTTGCGCCACACGTTGGCGACCGCGAGCGTCCAAAAGGGGACGAGATCGACTCCCGGGACGAGCTTCGCGAAGAAGGAGGGCAGGAACTCCCAGTGCCATCCAAGCAGGCGAACCATCATGGCGGCAATGCCGAGATCAAGCACGTCATCCGCGGGCGAGAGCGCGCCTTCTACGAACGCCGGGAACACAGCGATTTGAAGCACGTCCGCAACAATGGCCAATACCATCGCAGTAACAAACTGCGGGCCGGGAGAGATAGTGATCGCGTCGTCAGACATCGGTATCACTATCTTAGATGACGGAAAGCAAGCCCGGGCTGTTTTTTCAGAGGCGGTACAACGCCGGCCCTCATGGTGCCAGTGCCATCCTAAGCAGTTGTCGATCCAGCGCACCAGAGATAAATGTAAACAGCGTTAATGTAATATAGGTGGGCTTTTTTAGGAGAGCGAGTGCCCCGGCATCCGGATCCGGACCTGGAAGAACGAGTGCTCCACGCAGCGGACGTGTTATGGAGACGCGGCGGAGAGAAAGCTCTGACCATGAGGGCGGTGGCGCGCGCGGCGCGTACGAATACGCCAGCGGTGTACCGGCGATTCAAAAACCGTGAGGATTTGATTCGCGGGCTGCTGCTGCGCATAGCGAACCGGTTGCGTGGATACTTCGAAAAGGGGGAGACGCTGGACGAAATGGCGGAGGCGTATGTGGATTTTGCGCTGCACATGCCGCACGAATACGAGTTGTTCTATCGCCATTCGCAGTTGCTTTCACGAAGGAACGGGCGCGGGAGAGTGCGTCCCATCCGGGAAACGCGCCCGAACTTCGAGTTAGTCGAGCGACTGCTTGCAAGGCAGATGGGGGGAGAACCGCACGATCACACGAAGCTGGCGCTGCAGTTGTGGGCCTTGCTTCACGGTACGGCGATGCTGCTGCTGAGCAAGTCGATTCCCGAGGGGCATGAGGAAGAGTTGCGCGAGGAGTGCCGGGCAGGGGTGAGGGCTCTGGTGGGGACCGCGGCGGGAAAGAAGCTCAAAAAAGAGACGTGATTCGGATCATTGTGCGCGCGCCCGTAGGTGCTTAAGTTTCCCGTAGACTCGCCGATGATTCTGGTGGTGCTCCGCTCACGTGCAGGCGGAGTCGCGCGGGAGAGTTTGTGAAAACGAAGATTCTACTTGTGGACGACAGCAAGTTCCTGAGGCTGGCCACGGAACGAGCGCTGGCGAAAGCCGGGTACGACGTGGTAACGGCCAGCGATGGTGAACAGGCACTAGAAACCGCACGCGCCTGTAAGCCGGATGTGATTTTGCTGGACATGCTGTTGCCCAAGATGACCGGGCCAGATGTGTTGAAGGCGTTGAAGAAGGATCCTGAGACCGCTGGCATCGCAGTCGTAGTGTTTACGGGGATGTCACAGAGGAATGCGGGGCGTCTGCAGCAGGATGGAGCGGCGGCCTACCTGGAGAAATCGGAGTTGGCGCTGGACCACGGGTGCCAACGGTTGCTGTCCGCACTGAGCGACATAGTCGGGAAATTGAAGGTGGGAATGGGAGCAGACGCGTAGATTCCCGCCAATCGCTTCATTGCCTTCGCGCGTTCTCGAAGTAAACTGACGTCGTGAAAAATCTAATTGCCGCTCTTAGCTGCGTCGTTTTCGCGACGGTCCTTTGTTCTGCACAAAACTCCAGTTACAAATACATCCGAGTCGGACCTGAGCAAGATGTCTCGACGAAAACCGTCGCCGCGTACGCCTTGATGGGAGGCGGTTCAGACCTTGACGAAGCTTTCCGTTTTCTTTGTGATAAGGGCGGGGGCGGAGACTTCCTCATACTGCGTGCCGCCGGAGACGATGACTACAATCCCTACGTCAAGTCGTTGTGCAAGACGAACTCGGTGGCTACCTTGATTATCCCGAGCCGCGAAGCGGCAGGCGATCCGAGAGTCGCGGAGATCATCCGGCATGCAGAATCTGTATTCATCGCCGGCGGCGATCAGGCGCGCTATATCAACTGGTGGCAACATTCGCCCGTGCAGGACGCGCTCAACGCGCATATCGCTGCGGGAAAGCCGATTGGCGGAACCAGCGCCGGGCTGGCCGTGCTCGGCGAGTACATCTATTCAGCCCAAGGCGACGCGCCTGACGATGCCGACCTGAGTTCTGCGCAGGCGCTTTCCAATCCATTTTTCAACCGTGTCACCGTGCGGCGGGAGTTTCTGAAAATCGATCTACTTCGTAACACGCTCACCGACAGTCACTTCGCGAAGCGCGACCGCATGGGACGATCCCTGGCTTTTCTGGCGCGTATTGTTCAGGACGGATGGTCGTTCACGCCCAGGGAAATTGCGGTCGATGAGAAGAGCGCGGTCCTTGTGGACTCGAATGGCGAAGCCACTGTGATCGGGCCGGGCAAGGGCGCCTATTTCATTGACGTGCAGAAAGCCCCAGAAGTCTGCCGTGAGCAGACGCCGCTGAGTTTCCATGACATTGCCGTGTATCACGTTCCGACGCACGGTCACTTCGACCTGAAGGGGTGGAGTGGTTCTGCTGGAGTCTCGTACTCACTGTCTGTCGATGCAGGGAAGGTGAGCAGTACGCAAGAGAACAGTGCCGAGTATTAGAGATAGAGAGCCTGCCGAACCAGGGCACGGAACCTGTCCAAGAGGCCGACGACTCTGAAGTAACCGTCCGGTCCGGAACTTTGGGCGGCTTGACATGTCAAGTTCGCTTCGGTTGGGCATCGGACCTTGTCAGCATCCCAGCATCTTCCTGAAGAATAAACAACTTAGAACGGGAACTCCCGGCCAGGCTGCGGAGTCTATCTCAGGTGTAGGTTTTAACAGCGCTTTTAGGTAGGAACTGGGCCGGCCACGCTGTGAAAAAAGAGGCGCGGTAGGGTGGAAAATCCTATAATCAGGGGACGCCAATATGGCGGGAGCAACCACCTTGGGAGATTTTGCAAGCGCGTTGGGGGTACGGTCGCAGGAAGAATCGGCGATCGTCGCGGAATTAAAAGCCGGCTCGGAAGCGGCCTATGCCTGGCTGATCGGTGAATTTCAGCAGCCAGTCTATGGATTGGTGTACCGGATCGTGAATGATCCGGCGGATGCGGCGGATACGACACAAGACGTGTTCCTGAAAGTGTTCCGCGGCATGAAGCAGTTCCATGGCGAGTCCACTTTGAAGACGTGGATCTACCGCATTGCGCTGCATGAGGCGGCAAACCGGCGGCGCTGGTGGTTTCGGCATAAGGCGAAAGAGACATCGATCGAGCCTGCGGAGTCGGATGCGCCGGGTCTTGGCGAGCACGCGATGTACGTAGCCCTCACGGATCATGCGGATTCTCCGTTTGAGAGCATGGCGCACCGCGAGGTGCAGCAGCGCGTTGAGCAGGAGTTAAAGAAGGTTCCGGAGCCGTACCGGACGACGCTGATTTTGCGGGATTTGGAAGAAATGTCATACGAAGAAATTGCCGAGGTGCTGGAAATCTCTCTGGGTACCGTGAAGTCGCGACTGACTCGGGGGAGAGAAGCATTGCGGCAGCGACTCGCGCCATACGTGCGTGAAGTCGGTAACGAACTGGGGTTGACCGCTCCGCAAGACGAGCGGCCACGGGTATCTGGAGGGGGTAGAAGGGTTGAGGTGATGCCATGAGCGGCATTTCGAAGACGGGCGCAGGAACAAAAACCGAACTGCACTGCCCGGAAGCGAAGCGGCTGTTCTCGCCGTATCTGGATGGCGCGGTGACGGGCACGGAGATGCTCGCGCTGCAGGACCATCTCACCGGATGTCCGGCTTGCGACCGGGAATACCAGGCACTGCGCAAGACACAGCAGCTGCTGGCCAACATGACGCGTCCGAAGGCGCCAGCGGACCTTGGCTTGAAGCTACGCCTGGCAATTTCGAAGGAGACGGCTGCGGCAAGGCGTGGCCGGATCGAAGGGCTAAAGGTGCGCTGGGAGAACGCGCTCGAAGCGTTCATGGTGCCCGCGACGGCAGGCTTCTTGAGTGCGCTGATTATCTTCGGAATTGCGATGGTGTATTTTGTCGCGCCGTCGTCACTGCGCGCAGACAATGATGTCCCGCTCGTGATGGTGAATACTGCGCCAGAGATGCAGCCGAGAGCATTCGGCGTGAACATGGATACGATTGGCGATGACTCGCTGGTCGTAGAGGCTTACGTGGACGCAACGGGACGCGTGCAGGATTACCGTATCCTTTCGGATCCCGAGGGGACGCAGGAGCTCCCACCGCGGGTGAAGAGCATGCTACTGGACTTCATGACGTTCACGACATATCGTCCGGCACTGTCGATGGGACATCCAACGCCGAGCCGCGCCGTCTTGTCGTTCTCGAAGATCAGTGTGAAGGGGTGAAGCAGTACCCTGTTCCTAGTTGTCAGTTATCGGTTTAGCTTCAGTGTCAGAGTAGCCCACGATGCAGCACAACACGCGGGCAGCCAACCCGAGTTCTCATTTTCTTCTACTTTAGTTCCTGTTCCACACCAGTGTCTGAGGCAGACTCGCTGCTGTTTTAGCAGGCTGCGGAAAAGTGGACAGCACGACTTAGATTCTCTCCAGACATCCCGATTTTGTGACGGAAGAAGAGGTTTCGCTGTATCCGCTGGTAGCCAAACATTCTCTTTCGAGCCCGGCGCACCACATTCTGGCCCTCGCCTACGTCACTTGCATGGCCAGATGTCGCATACGGACCAAGTTGTAGGCGGCGCTGGTTGTAGTCCATCTCTTCCATCAGCAACCGCTCACTGCGGATCGAGTACAGCATCTGCAGCAACGGCGCTCGCAACAGCTTCTCCGGCGCAATCGAAGGTCGCCCGACGCCGGCGTACATCGTATCGAAACGCCGCGAGAGTTAGCCGAGTACTTCGTCCACCATGAGTCGGATCGCCCACAGCGGATCATCGGCCTTCGATCACCATACCTAAATCGAGGTCTGGTTTTCGCACTCGCGCAATAAGTTTCATACTGTTTCTTTAGACTTGACGGCCTTCTGTTCCCGCCCTAGAGTCCCATCACGCGCATTCCTCCCCTCGCGCAGAGCCCCTTCTTTGGGAGACTTTGACCCAAGTCACGACTGTGGAGGAACTATGCAGAGGTACATTGCTTTCCTATTTGGGATCGCTCTCACCGTGAGTATCTCACTCGCAGCAAAGGCGCAAACAAAGATCACGCTGTATAACTTTACCGGCGGCGGGGACGGCAATACCCCCGTTGGCGGGCTGGTGCTAGACAAGGCCGGCAATCTTTATGGGACCACACTTTGGGGCGGAACTTCGGCCGGAGAGATCTGTGGAACGTTTGGGTGCGGTACTGTTTTTCAATTGACACCTGTTGCAGGGGCCTGGGATTTCCGAAGTCTCTATAGCTTCAACGGTGAACCTACAGATGTTGGTTTTCCACGTGCGCACCTGACGTTTGATTCTAAAGGCAATCTGTACGGGACGGGAGATGGTGGACCGAATCCCTGTTTTACCAGCGACTGTGGAGGAGTGTTTAAACTCTCCCGCTCCAATGGTTGGAAGGAGAGCGTCATCTACTACTTCTCTCGGAATACCGGCGATTCATCGGGTTCTGGACTGACGCTGTACAAAGGCAATTTTTATGGAGTGACCTCGTCTGGTCCGGAGACGAAGAACCAAAAGGTGGGATTCGGAACCGTGTTTGAGCTGTCTCCAGCGCTCGACGGAAGGTGGACGCACCACATTATCCATGCGTTCCACTGGGGTGTCGATGGATACGGCCCACAATCCGATGTTGTGCTCGATCAGCAGGGGCACTTGTATGGCGCGAATCCGAACGGCGGTGTAAATCGGGTAGGGGATGACTTCGAGTTGATTCCCAATGGCCACGGCGGATGGTTTGAGAGAATTATTCATAGTGAGCCAACCGATGTTCCAACCGACCTATTTTTCCATTCGACCCATTTGATAATCGGGCCTGATGGCAATCTCTATGGCCCTTCCAGGCAAGGTTCGGGTAGTTGCAGCGAAGCATGCGGTTCCATTGTGGAGCTGGAGCGTACCCCCACTGGATGGAAGCAGGTCACGCTCTACGAATTCAAAGATGAAACAGATGGCTCAACTCCAGGTACAGTCGTTTTCGACAAACAGGGCAATATTTACGGCGCCACGCTGTTCGGAGGAGAGGAGCTCGCTTGCCCATACTTTGGTTCGATTGTGGGGTGCGGAACAGTATTCAAACTGACAAAGGTCACCGGTCAGTGGCACAAGAAAACACTTTACAACTTCGGTGGAGGATCTGATGGTGCATTTCCCAACGGCGAGCAGCTCGCAATCGATGCATCCGGCAATCTTTATGGAGCTACGCTCGGTGGAACACCCTTCAACGACATCCTTTTCGGAACGATTTACGAGATACAGCAGTAGCGGGAGGCGTATTAAAGGATGTGGCAGCGGGTCACTAGTGAGTGTTTTTCCGCAGCTTGTTAGGCAGGTTTTGTTTTGTTGCATCCCAAGTCTGAGACTATATGGCCCGAAAGTGCCATGCCGCTGTCAGTAAAAGCGTTGACACCTGTATCAAAGCTGCGTTAGGCTCCGCTTGATGGTGGGGAGCAACCGCAGCCGTTTCGTTGTTCTGCCGAGTATTCTGCTGCTCGTTCTCCTCACACAAGTAGTTCCCCAAGTTGATCTACCAGCAATGGCGTTTCGCCGGGATTTGGAACCGCTAACAGTTTCCTGCGGGATCGCCGCTTATCCGCTCACGATGATGTTAACGTCCGCGGTGCATTCGATGCCTCCTGACGGTAGGGGGAGCTTGCATCTGCTCTCTACAACCGTGTCCTCTGCGGCAATCAGTGAGCAGCCCGAATACCGGCTGCGTTGCTAGTTGCTTCGAGACCGTCTGCTTGACCACTGGGTTCGATTTGACTTGCGTATGAACAACGGGAGCCGGTATGCAGAACAAGGAAGCACGAACTGACCTTCAGATCCCTGCGAAGGACGGGAGCAACTTTGCGCCCGACGAGAGGACCGAGGAACTACTGCGTGTCTACTCGGAACTGGAGCCTCAGGAAACAAGAATGTCACCGGAACAATTCAGTGAACTTCTGCAGCACGCGGCGGTTGCCTGCGGCTTTGCCGATACTGCAGAGGCATGCGAGTCACTGATCGGGCCAGCTTTATTCGGATTGCAGCGGAAAAGCGGTCTGCGATGTAGTGGCAAGGATGGCACGAGAACGCCCGTTCGTTCTCTCTTGGCATCTTAGCCGGGCCAAGAAAGCAGGCTTAGAGAAACAGGAGTTTGTTCAGGGTCCTGGGCCCCCGATGCGTATCTTCGCGCGTCCCCCCCTCCGCGAAGGCGATAACAATCTATTCACAAGATAAAAGAGGAGCGTATGAAACGCTGTTTTGTACTGATTGCACTATGCCTACTGGCGGGGCTTTGTCTGCTTGCAGTTCCTTCGCGGTATGTACGCAAAGCTGAAGCAGTATGCCCGACCTGTCCGCCGGCACCTCCGCCACCACCAACCGCCGGACACTTTGGCGGTCCACTCGCCGGCCTCACGACCAGCGTCACTAACTTATTCAACGGGGGATACGGAAACTTTGTTGTCAAGTGGGATCCCATTCGGGGACTGGGGCCGGTTTCGACAAGAACGGGGTGTTTCACTTGCCATGGGACAGGAACGAATGTGCTCACGGGAACGGCAGGGGATACCAGCACGGTGACTGGAACGCGGTTCGGGAAATGGAATCCGGACAACACGTTCAATTATCTCGATGGCACCGGAACCTTCCCGGAGAACGAAGGTGGACCGGTTCTGCATGGAATTTCGAACGCGACGTTCCAAACACTTCCGACCTGCAATCAGATGAAGATTGCTTCAGGCGGAGCGACCGAATCGGGCACGACGGTGACGATCACGACGACGGCTGCCCACGGGTTCAAGAAGAGTCAAGAGGTGCAGGTTCTGGCTGTGCCGGTGTCCGGATACAACGGGTCGTTTGCGATCACGGCTGTTCCTACGACTACAACTTTCACGTACACGGCGACGAAGTCAGGGCTGGCACCTTCGGGCGGAGGCGCGGCGCAGAATCTGCCTCACGAGATCGTTCCGAAGGACGCCACCGTCAACAGCATCGTACGATCCCCGCAACTTTTTGGATTTGGGCTCATCGACAATATTCCAGATTCGTCCATTCTGGCGAACACCGGGATCTCGAAGCAGTTCGGGATCAAGGGAATTGCCAACATGATTCCGGACGAGTCGGGAGTGATTCGACCGGCTAGGTTCGGACAGAAACTGGACGCGGTTTCACTTTTCCAGTTCAACGCGAACGCGGAGTTCAACGAACTGGGAATCACGACCGACAATCACTTTTTCGGTGTGGCCGACCAGTTCAATCCCAATGAGCATCTGCCCCAGGGACTGCCGTATCCGACGTCGTGCCAGCCGGACAAGGCCGCGCCCCAAGACCCCGCGCAACTCAACATGATCAAGATGACGCAGTTTACAGCCCTGCTCGCGCCACTTCCACCAGCGGCGCCCACGTCGCAAACAACCGCCGGGAAGGCAGTGTTCGAGAGCGCGGGATGCAGCATCTGCCACATCGAGAGCTTCACCACAAGGCAGAACGTTACGTTGCGAACCACCAATGGCACTCAGACTGGCGTAATCGGATCGCTGAGCAACGTCGCGTTCAGCCCGTACTCGGATTTCCTGCTGCATGACATGGGTTCGGGAGATTCGGGCGGCGTTCCCTTCCTGCCACACGGGGTGGGTAAAGCGACTTTGACCATGTGGAGGACGGCGCCGTTGTGGGGCTTGTCGAACGTCGTGAAAAAAGCCGGCGGCCTCATGCATGACAATAGCTCGAAGTCGATCGATGCTGCGATTCGCAAACACGGCGGAGAAGCAGCAACGGTCCTTTCGAATTACAAGGCGCTGAATCCGACGGACTCGGCGAACCTGCTCGCGTTCCTGGGTTCGTTGTAGTCTTCGCAGTCGGGACAACTTAGAACGTGATGGCACCCCATTCCGGACTGTCCAGTGGACGGTTCGGGATGGGTTTTTTGCTGAAACATGGGCACGATCGAACACCGTGCTACGAGATTTCCTGAACGGCATGTGGCGAGCTATTCTGTAGGAGCGAACTACATGACCAAGTCCTCTGCAAATGAGACGTTTGAGCGGCGAATTCTGCTAATCGATGACAGCGCGATCGCCCTTAAAGCACTGAGAACGGTGCTAGGTCTTCATCCAACATGGGAGATCGTCGGCGAGGCAGAGAATGGACAGGATGGATTGAGGCTCTTCCGCGAGAAGGACCCGCACGTCGTAATCTTGGATTTTCAGATGCCTGGATCAGCGGCATCGAGGTAGGGCGGCAGATCCGACGGAGCGGCAGCCGAGTGCTGCTGATCTTGTTCACGCTACATGCGGGTGGCGAGATGGAACGCATGGCTACGGAGGCCGGCTTCGACGCCGTCATTTCCAAGTCGGCGCCGTACCCGGTCGTTGCCATCATTGAGAAGATGAAGGCGACGCGACTTTCAACATTGGAGGATGAGATCGCCAGCAGGGACGGATCAGGAGTACGCTAGGTTTCGATTCGCGGTCCGGATCGGCCGCGACGTAGTCCTTTCAACACGCGCGCCAAGCGGACGCGGATTGTACTCGCAGGAGGTTGGTCAGATGTCTCTGCGTACATGGCCGCGCATTTGCCACAGGTACAACGAAACAGTGGAGCGGAAGGGAGCGCGAGATGTCCGCAACGTTCGCAGAAGAACCAGTCCCCGGTTGCCTGACGTGCCATGAGGCGGAAGCCGCCATCCTGCACGCAGTAGGGACAGCGAATGTCGTCCTCTTTCGGAGGCCTGGTCCACTCGTTCAAAGCATCCCTGCTCTTCCGCTCCATGTCGCTCTGGGGGGGCGGATCAGGGATGGAGCATATCAGGTTATCTATAACAGTAAAGTTACTTCGGCAGCCATGGAAACTCGACGGTAATACAGCAAACCCTGTACGCACCGCGGTTTTTCGTCGTGTTTTAGACCGCACTGAGAGCCACCATCAGCATCGAAAGGTGTCGTAGACGCTCATCACTCCTTCATGCTGTTTAGATTCAACGTTCTTGGGTGCACTGATGCGTTGACTGTCTCAGGTGCTTCCCTTATTCCCATCAGAAAACCTCAGGGGTAGCCTTCCGTCTTACCAATAATCAGGAGCTGACTGATGTTACCAATGACCCTGCAGGAGCTCGCGATCGACGGACCTTTGGAAAGCTTGGTTGAACACGAAGTACGCATGCGCGCATACGAGTTATATGAAAATCGCGGTAAATGCGAGGGCCGGGCCGTCCAAGATTGGCTGCAGGCCGAGTCCGAAGTTTTACGTAAAGCCATGGTATGCCGGGAGTTCACGAATGTGGCGGACGCGTCCAGCGGATCGTCGAGGAGCTGATCTCGTTCTTCTCGTTAATCGACCTGCCGGAGTTTTTGGATATATGGAGACGTAAAGTATTGATTCCGGAGGAGTTGCTGATCGCAATATGGCGTTGGGTCCGCAAAGTATTGATTCCTGGGGAGTTATAGGTAAAATATTCCAGAATAAGGACTTACTAACTGGCGTGCACAGGCAGGCGTGCGGAGCGGTGGGTTCGTGAAAGAGTTGCTCGCGCATGGGAAGAGTGTGGCGCGTTTTGGAAGCGAGAGTAAAGTGCAGATGTCATAAGGATTTGGGATTCGGCTGTGGAAAAGTTTGCCCGGCACTTGTGGTGCCGGGCTCAATTGCAGCGGCTAAGAGCCGTTTGATTTTTTCCTTCGTGACCGCCCCGGCTGAAGCGAATGCGTGGGAGCGCTTTTTTCGTCCCTTTCACCCACGCCTTGGGGCGTGGGCTGCATTCTTTCGCCGCTTCGCGGCTACCATTTCAGTTTGCGGTAAGAAAGATCGG
>C688J18823_10000087_pt1 | contig 46540 bp, 48 predicted proteins | sample HopSoiMetagenom1_FD_18823 | JGI IMG/M metagenome (IMG submission 18823)
GCGGCGACGATGCAGCCCACGTGCGAGCCGTGAAAGACGTCATCCTCCCAGGCCGGCAGCGCGGCGCCGGCGATCGAATTGACGAAGGCAACGCTCCGCGCGGTGTCGATGCGGTCCACAAGGTCGCGGTGCTGGCTGTTGAGGCCGGTGTCGACGATGGCGACCACGGCGCCCGCGCCGAGCTTGCCTGCCGCCGCCGTCTGGTTGGCGTGGATCTGCCGCATGTTCCACTGCAGCCCGGAGAGCGGCTCGGAATTGACGCCGCTGGCGGCCGGGTTGGAGTCGATGGACACCAGTGGCTCGCCGGCCGGCAGCCAGTTGATGTCCGGGTCGGCGTCGGCTGAGAGAATGCCCGGGGTCGCGGCCACCGCGGCGGCGAAGCCGGCGTTGGCGCTGTCAGCACTGGCCTGCACGACGCCGATGGCGTTGAGGTCGGCCACCACGGTGCCGCCGTTGACGACGATGGCCGCCTTGGCCTTGGCGGTGTCGTTGCCGGTGGCGACGACGAGATAGTTCACGGGAGCGGAGAGCGCGGGCAGGGACAGGCATGCAGCCAGGAAAAACGCAGGGCGAATCATGTTGGCTCTTTTTTCGCGGGGCGGGACAGAGCTGCGACCCTTGCCCCCCATGAGCACGGATCGCAATCGCGCTGGAGCGCCGGTGGCCCGGCGCATGTCCGGATGCGGCCGCTTCTATCCCACAATCAGCGCACAATGTCCCGCAACCAGAGGACGAAGCCGGTGAGCTCGCCGCTGCTCCCCACCGGTCTGCCGCAGGCAATCAATTCTCCGTCGGTTTGCCCGGCGATGGCGAATCCGCCGGGCACGCGCGCGATGCCGGCGCCTCGCAAGGTCGTCCCGTCCTGCGCCCAGGTCCGCGAGCCCAGCGGCGCGCCGTCGCGGGGCGCGATCGCCAGCGCGCTCAGGCCTTTGCCTGCCTGCACCAGCGCCCAGATCCTGCCTTCGCCGTCGACCGTCAGGCCGCGACCCGCGAGACAGCCTTCGAAGACGTGGGCCCATTCGCCCGGACGGAGCACTGCCACCTGCCCGCTGCACGCCACATTCCTGGAATCCGCGTGCAGCGTTGCGAGCGCGAACACCCCGTTGCCGGCGGTGGCCAGCGCTCCCACCGCATCGTCCCCGGCCTCGCCGGCGATGGCCATTGCGCGGGTGACGCCGGCGGGGCTGAGCGTCAGCACGTAACCGTCGGTGCCGCCGGACCCCTCGATCTCTCCCTTGCCGAAATCGACGGCCGACTGCGAGGGATCGACGTCACCTGCAAAGCTGCCCGCCACCACCACCTCGCCCGCGCTGGTGACGGCGATGGCGGCGGCGCTGTCGGTGCCGGCTCCTCCGAAAGCGCGGACCAGCTTCAGTTCCCCGGTCGCGCCGGCACCGCGGATGACGAACGCGTCGGCGGGGCCGCCCGAGCGCACCGGCCCGATCGTTCCGCTGAACGATCCGGCGGCCCAGAGGTCATCGCCCGCGTCGGCCGCGATGGCGTTGCAGGCCGACCGGTTTTCCCCGCCGAGCGCGACGTTCCACACCTGGCGGCCGTCAGCGGAGAAGCGTGTGATGAAGCAGCGCTTCTGGGCCTCGCCCGCCACCACCACCTCGTCGTGCAGGAAGGCCACCGCCAGCGGATGCTCGCCGGGGACGGGCCTGATCCACCGGACCTCGCCGTCGGGCGCGATGCGCAGCACGAACGCGCGGGCCTCGGCGGCGTCCCCGCTTCCAGCGCGCACGCGTCCGGTTCTCGAGGTGCCCACCACCGCGAGCCCTCCCTCCGCGTCGCCGGCGATGGCCGTGGGGCGAACATCGCCGAGGATGGGCAGCACGTCGCAGGCCGGCGGCAGCGCCTGCTTTCCGGCGGGGCGCGCCGCCGTACAGGCGCAGGCGAGCGCGGCGAGCAGAATAGAGAGGGCACGCACGCCCGCAGTTTGCCGCAGCGAGAAGCGATTCGCACTTTTGCGTCATGCGCGCGCTCACCTATCACGGCCCCAACAAGATCAAGGTCACCCGCAAGGCGGATCCCCGCATCGAGCACTCCAACGACGTGGTGCTCAGGGTCACCCGCGCGGCCATCTGCGGCTCCGACCTGCACCTGCTCCACGGCCTGGTGCCCGACACGCGCATCGGCCACACCTTCGGCCACGAGTTCACCGGCACGGTAGAGGAGGCCGGCGCCTCGGTGCGCAACCTGCGCAAGGGCGATCGGGTAGTGGTGCCCTTCAACATCTCCTGCGGCACCTGCTTCTACTGCTCGCGCGGCCTCTCCGCGAATTGCGAGAACACCAACCCCAACAGCGACGTGGCGAGCGGCTGCTTCGGCTACTCGCACACCACCGGCGGGTACGACGGCGGGCAGGCGGAGTACGTGCGCGTCCCCTTCGCCGACGTGGGGCCGATGAAGATTCCCGACGACATGGCGGAAGAAGAGGTGCTCTTCCTCAGCGACATCCTGCCCACCGGATACCAGGCAGCGGAGATGGGCGAGATCAAGGGCGGCGAGACGGTGGTGGTGCTCGGCTGCGGGCCGGTAGGCCTCTTCGCGATGAAGTCGGCCTGGCTCCTGGGCGCGGGCCGCATCATCGCGGTCGATCACGTGGACTACCGCCTCGACTTCGCGCGCCGCTACGCCGGGGTGGAGACGGTCAACTTCAAGAAGGTACCGGACCTGGTCGCGTACCTCAAGGATCAGTTCGAGGGCCGCGGGCCCGACGTGGTGATCGAGGCGGTGGGGATGGAGGCCGAGGGCAGCAAGTTCCACCGCGCGCTGGGGATGGGGTTCCTGCAGGCCGGCGTGCCGGTGGCGGTGAACTGGGCCATCCAGACGGTGCGCAAGGGCGGCAACGTCTCCATCATCGGGGTCTACGGGCCGCCCTGGAACCTGGTGGACATCGGCACCGCCATGAACAAGGGGCTGACCCTGCGCATGAACCAGTGCAACGTTCGCCGCTACATGCCCCACCTGCTCAAGCACATCCGCGAAGGGCGCATTGACGCCAAGGGAATCATCACGCACCGGTTCCCGCTGGGCGACGCGCCGAAGGCATACAAGATGTTCTCCGACAAGAAGGACGGCTGCGTGAAGTGCGTGCTCACGCCTGCAGCGTGACGGGAGGCCAGAGATGAGCGACAGAACGCGGCAGCGGCATGAGCATACCGATCGGCCCGTGGTGGGCGCAGACCTCTCCTTCGCCGATCGACCCGGCGTTCCCATGGAGCACGCGCCCCAGCCGCTGACTCCGACGGCGCCGGACCACTTCGAGCGCATGCGTCCGCGGCGCGGGCTCACGCATCGCAAGGCGATCCGGCAGATGACGCCGGTGTTCGGCACGGCGCAACCGCTGCATGGCCTCTCGGGCCTGCTGCGGCGCATCGCCTACTCGATGCACGAGACGCGGGCGAAGCACTGGATGACCCTGCTCCTCGCCGACCGCGTCGACCTGCTCGAGCACCGCATCGCCAGGCTGGTCAAGCTCACCGCCGCCGCCACCGCAGCCACCGGCGCCGTCGTCCTCACTTTGAGGTTCTTCAAGAGCTAGCCGGACGACCCTTCGACCGGTTTGACAGCCGCGGGGGCGGGCGGTAGTGTGCTCGATATGAGCATACTTGATCCGAGCACACCGCCGTTGAAACCTGCCGAGCTGTTCGTGCTGGCCGTGCTCAGGTCCGGGCCGCTGCACGGCTATGGCCTGGTGCAGGAAGTGGCGGCGCGATCGCGGGGCCGCATCCAGATCCGGCCGGGGAACCTCTACCGCGTGCTCGACCGTATGCTCGAGCGCGGCCTGATCGAGCTCTACGAGCGCGCCTCGACGGAAGACGAGCGGCGCACCTACTACCGCATCACCCAGTTCGGCCGGCGGACTGCGCAGGAGGAAGCGCGCCTGCTGGCGGGCGTCATCGACGAGCTCCTCGCCACCTGAGGTGAAACCATGCTGCGCCTCTTCCTGCTCGCCTATCCCCGCAAGTTCCGCCAGCTGCATGGCGAAGAGCTACTGCGCCTCTGCCGCGAGGTCTACGGTCCCGGCTTCTCGCTTCGCGCCGCCGCGGATCTGGTCTGGAACGGACTGATGGAGCGCATCGGCCGTGCGCCCGGATCGTTCGGCGAGTGGCTGGAGAGGCCGGCGCGCGAAGGGCGGGGCGAGCGGTTCGTCGCCACCGTCCTGAACGATGTACGCCTGGCCTTGCGCGGATTCCGCGGCACCCCGGGCTTCGCGGGGGCGGTGCTGCTCACGCTGGCGCTGGGCATCGGCGCCAACACCGCCATCTTCAGCGTCATCGACGCGGTGCTGCTGCGCCCGCTGCCCTACGCCAACGGCGACCGCATCGTCCACCTGGTGCAGCCGGCGGAAGGAGCTGGCGTGGAAAACGCCGGCTTCTCGCCGCTGGAGGTGCAGGACTACCGCTCGCAGTCGCGCGCGCTCGACGCCGTGGTCGAGTACCACTCCATGCCCTTCACGCTGCTCGGCGGCGCGGAGCCGCAGCGGGTGCAGACCGGCGTGGTCTCCGCCGGCTTCTTCGACGCTTCGGCGTGCGCGCGCTCCACGGCCGCACGTTCCTGCCCGCGGACGACGAGCAGGGCGCCGCGCCGGTGCTGGTGCTGAGCTACGAGTATTGGCAGCGCGTCTACCGCGGCGACCCGGGCATCGTGGGCAAGTCCTTCACCATGAACGATCGCTCGCACCTGGTGGTCGGTGTGCTGCCGCCGATGCCGCAGTACCCCGGCGTGAACGACATCTACATGCCCACCACGGCGTGCCCGTTCCGCAACGGCGCCCAGTGGCCGCACAACCGCACCGCGCGCGGTCTCACCGTCTTTGGACGGCTGCGCACCGGCTCCACCGCTCAGGCCGCGCAGGCCGATCTCGCAGCCCTCTCGGCGCGGCTGCACGCGCAGTATCCGGAGGCGTATCCGGTGACGGACGGGTACGCCGTCCGCGCGGCGCTGCTGCACGACGAGCTCTCGCGCAGCGCACGGCCCACGCTGCTCGCGCTGCTCGCCACCACCATCTTCCTCCTGGTCATCGTCTGCGCCAACGTGGCCAACCTCACCATGGCGCGGCTGGTGCGCCGCGAGCACGAGATGGCGGTGCGCACGGCGCTGGGCGCCACCCGCGGCCGGCTGCTGCAGCAGCTGCTCACCGAAAATCTCTTGCTCGCCCTGGCGGGCGGCACGCTGGGCGTGCTGGTGGCGGCATGGGGCGTGGACGCGCTGGCCACCTTCGCGGGCCGGTTCACCACGCGCGCCTCCGAGATCCGCCTCGACCTGCGCGTCCTCTGCTTCGCCTTCGGCGTCTCGCTCTCCACCGGCGTGCTGCTGGGGTGCCTGCCGGCGCTGCCCGCGCGGCAGAGTCTCGCCGCCGATCTCCGCGCCGGGAGCGGCGCCACCGGCAGTCGCGGCCGGCTGCGGGCGCGCAGCGCGCTGATCGTGGCCCAGGTGGCGATCTCCTTCGCGCTGCTCACCGGCGCCGGGCTGATGCTGCGCACGCTGCTCAAGCTGCAACAGGTGCAGACAGGCTTTGACGCCGAGAACGTGCTCACCGCGCGCGTGGACCTCAACTGGACCCGCTACAGGGAGCGGGAAAAGATCTCCGCCTTCGCCGACGGTCTGTTGCGCCGCCTGCACGAGATGCCGGGCGTCGTGGCGGCGGGGATCGGCGGCAGCGTCCCCCTGGACGGCAACACCAACCCGAACGGGCTCAACCTGCGCATCGAAGGACAGCCGGTGGACGGCGTGGTCCAGCCGCGAGCCGAGTTGGACACCTTCACGCCGGACTACTTCCGCGCCATGGGCATTCCCTTGCTCACCGGCCGGGACCTGACCGATGCGGACCGGCCTCCGGCGACGGAGGTTGTGCTGGTGAACCAATCCTTCGCGCGCCACTGGCTGGGACCGGACCCGGTGGGCCGGCGCCTGAGCGCCGATGGCGGCAAGACCTGGATATCGGTGGCGGGGGTGGTGGCGGACGTGAAGCAGCACGGCCTCGAGCGCGAGCCCGCCGACGAGATCTGGACGGGGCTCGCCTTCAACGCCAACCGGGACCTCCGGCTGGTGGTGCGCAGCCGGGCGGCGCCGTTGTCGCTGGAGCGCGGGATTCGCGAGGCCGTCCGTAGCCTGGATGCCGAGCAACCGGTGACGGAGGTGCGGCCGCTCACGCAGGTGCGCGCCGACGCGCTCTCGGCGCCGCGCCTGACCGCGCTGCTGCTGGGCGCGTTCGCGCTGCTGGCGCTGGGAATCACGGCGGCTGGCATCGGTGGCGTGATCGCGTACTCGGTGGGACAGCGCACGCAGGAGATCGGCATCCGCATGGCGCTTGGGGCGGAGCCGTCCTCGGTGCTGCGGATGATCCTGCGGCAGGGAATGGCGCTGATCACGCTGGGGCTGGCGCTGGGACTGCTCGGCGGACTTGCCGTGTCGCGAGTGATGGCGGGGCTGGTGTTCGGCATCGCCGCGAGGGATCCGGTGACGTTCCTGGCGGGGGCCGGTGTGCTCGCCGCGGTGGGGGCGCTGGCGTGCTTCGTGCCGGCGCGGAGGGCCGCGGAAGTCGATCCGATGATTGCGCTGCGCAGCGCTTGATTCGCAAAGCTGTTCGTACGCGCGCGAGTCGCGCGCCCCTTCAGGGATGAGTCCGAACGCCCGGAAGCCCGAGCGAAGCGACCGCGTGCCCTGGGCTAGGCCGCCGTCAGCACGCGCGGGCCATCGTCGGTGATCGCCACGGTGTGCTCGACGTGCGCAGAGAGGCTGGCGTCGGCCGTGACGACGGTCCAGCCGTCGTCGAGGACGACGACTTCGGCGCTGCCTGCGTTCAGGATCGGCTCGATGGCCAGCACCATTCCGGGCCGCAGCCGGAGACCTCTTCCTGGCTCGCCATGGTTCGGCACCGACGGCGGCTCGTGCATGGCGCGTCCAATCCCGTGGCCGGTGAAGTCGCGGACCACCGCGTATCCGCGGCTTTCGCCCGCACGCGCGATGGCGGCGCCGATGTCGCCGAGTCGGGCCCCGGGAATGCTCTCTTTGATGGCGCGCTCCAGACACGCACGGGTCGCCTCGAGCAGTCCGCGAGCCGGCTCGCTGATGACGCCGACGGCGACGGTGCGGGCCGCGTCAGCGCAGTAACCGTCCTTGAGGCAGGCAAAATCGATCCCGATCAGATCGCCCTCGCGGAGGCACTCCTGCTTGCTCGGGATCCCGTGCACGACGACGCGATTCACCGACGTACAGAGAACTGCCGGATACGGGGGCGCGCCCCCCGGACGATAGCCGAGAAAGGCAGACCGGGCCTTCGCCCGCTCAAGCTCTCGCTTCGCGATGGCGTTGAGCTCGAACGTGGTCACACCGGGAACGCACGCCGCCTCTACGGCGTCGAGCACGGCGCTGACGATGCGGCCTGCTTCGCGCATCTTGTCGAGCTCGCGCTCGCTCTTCAGGATGATGCCCATCTTCGAACTCTACTCCTGCCCTCGCGGGGCGTCAGCCGCCGCATCGAACTGGCGGCCCGGGAACGTCGACCAGGCCACCGAATCGGTCTTGCCGCTCAACTGCGCGATGCGTTCGAGATCTGGCGGCCGACCTCGGGCCAACGAGCCGAATCGCTCCTTCTCAGTTCATACCGCATCGCCACCGCCCCCGAGCCGAACTCCAGCCGGCTCACGAGCCTCAAGTCGACAGGCTTCGATAGCCCCGCGAACAACGTCGGCCCGTGGCCCGCTAGCCTGGGCTGCACCACGAACTCGTACTCATCGATCAATCCCAGCTCCGCCAACGCCAGCGGGAGCTTCACGCCTCCCACCAACAGTCCCTTGCCCGCCTCCCGCTTGAGCTGCTCAACGGCCTTCCCCAGATCCCCGCGCACGAGCTCCGCGTTCCAATCGACACGGTCCAGGGTACTGGACACAACGTACTTCTTTGCCGCGTCGATCGTCCGGGCGAAGGGTTCCATCCAATCAGGCCGTGCCCCCGTCCGCGCCGGCGGCCGGAACGCTGCCTCCATCATTTCGTAAGTCACCCGGCCAAAGAGGAGGGCATCGGCCCGGTCGAGGTTCTCGACCGCGTGACGATGCAGGTCTTCGTCCGGGGAAATCTCACGATGATCGCAGCACCCGTCCAATGTGACGTTGATGGAATACCGAAGGGGCCGCATTCCACAAGGGTACCGCCGCTGAAGCAGGCCGGCAATCTCCTCTCCCCGCGCCGGACTGTCGGGGCTGCCGCCCAGGAGGTTGACGGGTGTCATGCAGGATTGTACGCTGACACCCGTGCCGATGACCAAGACGCAGGTCTACTTCAGGGCCGACGAGCTCAAGGCATTGCACCGCATCGCCCGTGCACGCAAGCGGCCGGTTGCCGAGCTGGTCAGAGAGGCGGTGCGGGCGATGTGGTTGCGGCCCGAGGCTTGCTGGCCAGTCGGCCTCTGGGGCGGGCCCCTTCGGCGCGGGAAGGGATCGGCCGATCACGATTCGGCGTTCGACGTCCCCTGATGCGATCCGGCCAGAGAGTCTTCGTAGATACAGGAGGGTGGTTGGCACTCGCGCTCGCTGCCGATCCGTACCATGAGCGCGCCGCGGAGGCCTGGACGTCGTTGCAACGCAGCGGCGCGCGACCGTGCACTTCGGTGCCGGTCGTCATCGAAACCTTCACGTATCTCCAGCGCAAGATCGATGCGCGCCTCGCACACTCGTGGAGCGAGGGCCTGCGTGGCCGCGGCCCCGAGCTTTTCGCCTGCGGGCCGGAGGATCTCGCGCAGGCATGGCAATGGCTGCATCGGCGCGAGCTTCACAAACTGAGCTTGGTCGACGCAACCAGCTTCGTGCTGCTGAAGAAGCACCAGGTGCGCAATGTGCTGGCCTTCGATACGCACTTTGCGCAGGCCGGGTTCCGGCTGGTCGTCTGATCTTCAGCGCACCGTGAAGCCGCGCTCATGCGACTTCCAGGTTGAGGACGCGACAGATCGCCGAGAGCCGGTCGCGCCTCCCGCCTCGAGACTGGACACCGGCAGCTGCGACTTGATCGCCGAATTCAGCTGTGGCCGCTCGCCGCCATCAATGGTCACCCGTTCGATGAAGCTCTGGTTGATTGCCTTTGCCCTCGCCGCTTGCTCCACCACGCGCGCCGTCCAGCGGCCCGTCAGTGCGGAGGACGCGGCGTCGATCAACGCGGAAGTCGAAGGCAAAACCGCGGCGATCCAGCTCCGGAACGCGATCTGCTGCAGCAATGGCGAAGACGTCCTCGTGACCCCCGACGCGATCGAATGGACCGACGAGTCGCCGGCTCGAAAGCGCATTCGCGCGCCGGCGGAGGCGGTCGAGCAGATCATCGTCCGGTATCACGGCGACGGCGCCGCGCGAGGAGCGCTCGTCGGCGGGCTCGTCGGTGCGGCCATCGCCGTCCTGGCCTGGATCCCGGCGGCAAAGGGCGAGGAGTCCAACGAGGTGCTCTTCTTCATCACGGTTCCGTTCGCCGCCGCCGGCGCGCTCGTGTTCGCGCTCATCGGCGGAGTCGTCGGCCTGCCCCACCACATCGAGCTCACGTCTCCTCCGCCTTGAGCGCAGCGTGGTGCTCCCGGTTGACGGAAGGGCGCGCAGCTGTTATTTTGATGGCCGTCAAAATATCAAACCATCCCATGCGGACCCAGGAAGTGTTCAAGGCGCTCTCCGACCCGAGCAGGCGCAAGATCCTCAAGCTCCTTCAGCGGGGATCGAAGAGCGCGGGCCAGCTGGCAGAGGCCTTCGACATCACCAAGGGGTCTCTCTCGCACCACTTCAACGTGCTCAAGGCGGCCGACCTGGTGCGCTGCGAGCGCCGCGGCCAGCAGATCGTCTACTCGCTCAACACCACGGTCTTCGAGGACGTCGCCGCGGTCCTCCTCGACCTGTTCGGGCTGCGTGCCCGAAGCGGAGGGAAGCCATGAAGCCGGGCCGTGCGATCTTGGCAAGCTGGGCGCTGGCCGTTGCTTCGTTCGTCCTCACAGTGGCCCTCTACTCGCGGCTGCCGGATCCGGTTCCGACTCACTGGAACCTGAGAGGCGAAGCAGATGGCTTCAGCCCCAAGCCCCTGGGCCCTTTCACCATCCCGCTGTTGCTTCTCGTGAGTTGCGTAATGCTCCCCGTTCTGCCGCGAATCTCGCCGAAGGACTTCGGGATGGAAAGGTTCCGTCGCGCCTTCGATCGGATCGTGCTCGCCACTGCGTCCTTCTTGTTCGCGCTCGACATCCTCGTGCTCCTGATGGCTATCGGAGCGCGGATCTCGGTGGGGCGAGCCGTCTTCACCATGGTGGGAGCGCTCTTCGTCGTCTTCGGCAACTTCATGGGAAAGCTGACCAAGAACTTCTTCATCGGAGTCCGCACTCCGTGGACGCTCGCGAGCGAAGAGGTGTGGCTGCGGACGCATCGCCTGGCAGGCAAGGTCCTGGTCCTTGCGGGGATCGCGGTCGTCGCCACCGGGCTCCTGGGAGTGAGCGCGGTCGTGCCGCTGGTCATCCTGGGGCTCGCTGCCATCATCCCCGTCGTCTACTCGTACGTCGTCTACCGGCGGCTCGAGAGATTCAACGGGGCCTGACCGGCATCGGGTCTAGCCGCCCTTGAAGAAGTCCGCCACCTCGCGCTGGAAGACGAGATGACCCTTCTGCAGATGCATCATGTGGCCGGCATTCGGGACGACCACGTATCGCTTGTACGGATTCGATAGCTGACGGAAGAAGGGAAAGAGCCCGTCCAGGTCGGCGACGTCGTCGTACTGGCCGTGGATGATCAAGGTCGGTACGGCAATGAGGCGGGCGTTGACCATCGGCAGGATGGTCACCATGTCGAGCTGCGGGCTCGTCGCCGTCTTCTTCTCCACCTCGAAGGCCGCTTTTGCGTAGGCATCGACGACCTCCGGCTCGTTCGCCTCCGCGGGCGTCAGCGAATAGAAGCGCCCCTTCCAGCCAGCCTGCGGAATGTTGATGTACGGGTTCTTGCGGAACGATTCCACGCGGGGCCGGCGCTTGGCGATGTCGGCGCTGTCGATGTGCATCTGCGCATAGGTCACGTACTTCTCGACCTTTTCCGGATGCGCCATCACGAACATCCCGCCGTACTGGGTTCCCCAGGACCAGCCGAGCAGATTCACCCGCTTCGCGCCGCGAAGCTTGAGGATGTAGTCGACGGCGGAGTCGAGGTCCTCGCTGGCCTGCTGCGTCGTGAAATGCGATTCGGGATGAGTCGAGCGCCCGAATCCGCGCGTGTCGAGGGCGAAGACATCGAATCCCTCCCGCGCGAGAAAGTCCATCAGGCTGTACGAGTCCTTCGACGGCACCTGGAGGTCGAAGCTCTCCTTGCCTGCGGTCGCGGAGCCGTGCGCGAGGACGACGACGCTCTTTCCCGCGGGGCTGCCGGAGTACTTCTCCCAGAGATAGATCTTGATTCCGTCCTTCTCGACCCAGTGCTCGGCGGACGAGGTCGCGGGCGCGGCCGCGACCTGCGCGGCGACGACGGCGGCAACGAGGACCGGCCATCCCAGCGAAGCTCTCGCCATGCTCCCTCCCTGGCGCGGAGCCGGAACTCTACCCGATCCGCACCTCTCGCCTGGTCAGGCGATGCTTGTACACCGCCGCGCCCGCGCGCTGTAGGGTGCCGCTCATGCCCGCGACGAATTGGCAGGAGAAGGTCGATCCCGGCGAAGCGCAGCGCTTCGAAAACTACGCGCAGCAGCTTCGCGACCTGCAGCGACACCGCAAGACGCCAGCGCGCATCCTGCACGCCAAGGGACAGCTCGGCGTCTCGGCGCGATTCACGGTCCTGCCCGACCTGCCAGAGCACGCGCGGGTCGGGCCCTTTGCGGCTCCGGCGACCTTCGAAGCCTTCGTCCGCTACTCCAACGGCTCGGGCAGGCGTCAACCCGATGGGAAGCCCGACGTGCGCGGAATCGCGCTGAAGCTCGTCGGGGTCATTGGCAAGAAGGTCATTCCCGGGATGGAGAACGCGCCCACCCAGGACTTCCTGCTCATCCGCGATCGGACGACGCCGTTCCGCAGCGCGGACGAATTCGTGCCCTTTGTCATCGCGGCCGCCTCGCCGCTCACGGGGCTGCCGAAGGCGATCGCCAGGTTCGGCTTGTTGCGCACGGTGCGAATCCTGACCAAGGCGATGAAGCAGATTTCGCGCCCCGTGCTTCCGCTCGCCGCGACGCACTACTTCAGCGCGGTGCCGATTCGATTCGGGAACCATGCCGTGCGCTATGCGCTGCGCTCCCTGGCGCAGCCGGTTTCGAACAGCGATCGCAAGTCGCCCGACTTCCTCGCCGAGGAGCTGGCGGAAACGCTGCGCTGGCAGCCGGTGGAGTACGACTTCCAGCTCCAGTTCTTCGAGGACGAGACGTCGACGCCGATCGAGGACGCGTCGGTGGACTGGCCGAGTCCGTATCTCACGGTGGCGCGGCTGACCTTGCCGGTGCAGGACGTGGGCTCGGATCAGGGCAGGCGACTCACCGCGATGGTGGAGGGATTGTCCTTCGACCCATGGCACGCCCTCGAAGAGCTGCGCCCGCTCGGCAACATGATGCGGGCGCGCAACGTGGCGTACCGGGTCAGCACCGAGCAGCGCCATGCCTCGCGAGAGCCCGAGTCCGGGGCGCTAGCCTGAGGCGAGGGTGCGTCCGCCCGGAGTATGGGGCGGAGCGGGCCCTTTCGGGCCGCGCTCCGGAAGGCTTCCCTGAAGTGCTACGGATTGCAGTTATGCACGACCGACGAGGGCATGGCGAAGTTCGCCACCGCGTCGAAGCTGTTGCCCCGCCGGATGCGATCGATGATCACCGAGCTCGACCCGTCGAGTTGCGCGAAGTGGTAGGTGCCGAACTTGAAGTACGTGCCCTCTCCTGCAAAGAGAGTGTTGATCCCACTGTGAGACAAGACCTTCACAGGCGGGTCAGTGCCCTTGCGCATCCACATCTCCTGGACGCCCGTACCGTTGTCGGACCAGACGATGCGATGAACGAAGTCGTACCAGACATTCCTGGTCAGGACGTCGATGCATTCGCCAGGCACAAAGTCTCCGCCGGGCGTGTGATAGCTGTATTGATCACCACCGACCGCCTGTGCCCGGATGATGAGTCGGCCGCCGGGCTCGTTCATGACGTTCATGTTGATGTTCGCCGCGCTGTTCGTGCCGTGGAACTGCATGAACAGGCTGGAGTTGTAGTTTCCCGGCGTGACCGTAAACGCACTCGGGAAGTACACCGATTCCGCCCACCACTGCTCCTGGCCGCGCACTGCGCCGGTTTGGGGTTCATCGAGCGACATCTCGGACCGCTCGAAATCAGTGCCTGTGCCGCACTCGCTCGTGTGGACGCACTGGTCGCGGAGCTGGGTCGTGAACTTGATGGCGGTGCTACCGTCATCACGGCTCCCGGCTTCGGTCGTCAGCGCGATCCGACTCGTGTCGTCGGAGCGATCGCCCGTGCCCTGCGGGGGCGACGGCGAGTCGCAACCGAAGTTCTGCGCTTCCCAATTGAACGTGCCCGCTCCCCCCGTCGTGATGCCAGCGCAGGCGAAACCGGTGCAAGTCGGCTGCGCCGAGCATCCCGGACCGCTGACCTTGAACTCAGCGGACTCGAAGCGCAGGCACATGCTCAGGCCGGAACGGCTGCAGTCGTCGCCCGAAGACGGCGGCGGGGGCGGGGGAGGCGGGGGTGGCGGCGTGCCCGCGCTGGTGCGCAGCTTGTCGATGCGGTAGCTCTGCAGCCCGGCGAAGAGCCTCACGATGTGGGTGCCGGCGGTGAGCTGCACCGACGTGCTGGTGTCGAACCAGCGGTAATCCTCCCAGTCGTTGGTCGTGGGAACGCTGATGTCGCTGCCGACCTGCGCGCCATCGACGAGTATCCGCGCGATTCCGGTTCCCGGGGTCGACGGGCTATGCGAGGCCATGAGGCCGAAGCTGTACTGCCCCGCGGTGCCAACGTTGATGCTGTATTCCATCCACTCGCCGGTGTCGAAGTGGTTGACCGCCAGGCCTGCGGGCGTTCCGCCGACGAGCACGTCTACGATCTCGACCTCGTTGTCGGCACGGAACGTCTGCCCGGCATTCACACCCGCCGCGGTGTCGTGGAAGGCCTGGCCTTCCGCGCCGCAGTTGAAGTGCTCGGCTTCCCAGGTCGTGGAGCCGCTTGCGGCGGTAGCGATCGGAGTTCCGTTGATCGGGGCTTGATCATACGGACGCGAGCTACCGCTCGCGCAGCCGCCTGGCGGCGGAGGCGGTGGAGGCGTGCTGCCATAGGTAATGGTGAGCTTCGGCCTGAACTGCTGGTTGCTTGCGGTCAAGTCCCTCATGCCGAAGGATTTCGGCTTGGAGCTGTCGCCGCCGCTCACGTAGGCGACTTTCCAGCCAAAGTTGGGCGTGCCGCTGGCGAATGCCTGCACGCCGGCGGTGACGTCGATGTTGAGCCAGATATTGACGTCGGTGGCCACGGTGCCTTGCCCGTCCGGCGTAGCGGCGATGTCGGTAGCGCCGAATACGCCGGGAGTCTGCCACGGCGTTCCGCTCGCCGCCTGGTTCCAGCTCGACTGCAGCTCATTCCAGTTCTTGAGCAGGCGGGTCGCTTTGAAGGTCGAGTCACCCGTCAGCGGACCCCAGGTCTTGTAGAGAGAGAGAGTGGCCGACGTGATGGTCGCGCCGTTCGGAACCGGGCCGCCCTCGGCCTGGAAGATCGCGAAGCGGACGAGGAGCGCCGTGCTGGTCTCTTGATTGAACGCGCTTTCGGTTTCGGTGCCGAAGTTGGTCGTCGCCGTCGAGCCGGCGATCTTGTTGTCGATGGTTGGACTGTTGAGGCCGTCCTGCAGGGTGACGGTCGTCTGGGCGAGCGCCGAGCCGAGCGTGACGAACGAGAAGACAAACGCGATCCGGAATCTCATGGCGACTCCTCCGGCGAGTTGCTCGTTGTCCAAAGAAAGATCTTATGAGCGACGTTCTGTTTCCACCTCCGGTCGTCCTCACGTCCGCGCGACGCCAACATCCCGCGGGCGGAGCATGCCTGTACGCCGGCGCACGGCGGTGATCCCTACGGTCATCGAGAGCAGCTAAGGTCTGGGCACCCCTCCTCCCCTGCCGGCATCCACGGCAATGCGTTCGAGTGAGTCCCATCACACTTTGGGCGCCAATATAGGTATCGAGTGCCGTGACGGCAGTGCGATGGCGTCGGTAGAGATAGCGGCAGTTGCCCAGCCGCCTCGATTTGTGGGGACGAGCGAATCGCGCGTGCGAGGAATGCGCGCCGCGGCTGGGGAATTTGCGCCAGACCACCGCCCGGATCGAGTGCCATGCGGCGAAAGGACGGATGGGCTCTGGGCGAGCGGGCCCTTTACGTCTCGGGCCCGCCGGTGGCGGCCTCGCTTGAGGGGGCAGCGATTCGGCGAGCGGTGCCACAGCTTTCTCGACGAGGGGCGCGGACGCCAAACAGCGTTTCAACTCGGGCGTCCTTCATCGAAGTCGGACCCCGCCCGCGCGACGCATTTGTGCCCCTGTGCATTGCTGTCTAAACGAAAGGTGTCGCAGGGCAAAGCTTCGGTGCGCCAATCGCTTACCGCCGGGTGACGATCAGGCGCACCTTGTTTGCGAGTTCTATTCGTGCCGGTTCTTCTCCAGCAGCGCGTTGACCGCCGCTCTCGTGGGCAGGCTTGCCTGCGCCCCCAACGCCGTCGTCGCCAGCGCCGCCGCGGCGCTTGCGAATCGCCCCGCCGCGTCCAGCGGCTTCCCCTCCGCGAGGCTCACCGCCAGCGCGCTGGCGAACGCATCTCCCGCGCCGGTCACGTCCACCCGCGACACGTCCAGCCGCGGCAGCCAGCATTCCCCACCAGCCCACAAGAGCACGTCGCCTTCGCTCCCGGCCTGCACGGCGGCCGCCTTTGCTCCACGCCGCAGCAATTGCGCCGCCGCCTCGCGCGCCGAGGAGCGATCGCGCACGCGGATGCCGGTGAGCGCGTGCGCTTCCAGCGCGTTGGGCCGGATCACGTCGAGCGCGGAGAGGAGCGCGTCGGGAAGCGGCAGGCCCGGCGCCGGGTCGAGCACGATCNTCGCGCCTCCCGCCCGGCCGATGCGCACCGCTTCCTCGAAGGCTTCGAACGGCACTCCCAGCTGCGTGAGCACCACCCTGGCCGAGCGGAGCGCGTCCGCCGCGTCGCGCACGCAGGCCGCGTGCAGCCGGCTGTTGGCGCCGAGGGCGGAGAGGATCTGCTTCTGTCCGCGCGCGTCCACGTGACAGAGCGCCACGCCGGTGCGCTCGGCGGGATCGCGCGACACGTGGCCCGTGTCCACCCCCTCGCCGCGCAGCGCGGCCAGCACCATCTCGCCGCGGGCGTCCGTTCCGATGCGCGCCACCAGCGCGACGCGAGCGCCCAGCCGCGCCGCACCGACGGCCTGGTTGGCTCCCTTTCCGCCGCAGGCCTCCTGGAACGCATCGCCGTTGACGCCTTCGCCCGGGCCCGGCAGGTTCGGGCCGCGGGCCAGGTAGTCCACGTTGGCCTTCCCGACCACCACGACGTCGTACACCAATGCCTCCGCCTTCGGTTCCGGCCCGTCGCCGGCAAAGCCGGCTCCTCCCACCAATGCCTCCGCCTTCGGCTCCGGCCCGTCGCCGGCAAAGCCGGCTCCTCCCGTGCGACTCTACTGCTACAGCGCGGAGGGGAACGTCTCCGGCGGTTCGGCTGTCCAGATCTGCGAACCATCGAGCGGCTCCAGCGCCCGCGTGCGATCGACGTGCACCACCGCGTCGAACTGGTGCGCCACCCGCGCCTCGAAGTAGTGCGAGTGCCGCTCGGTGCGCGGCCGGTAGACCACGCCGATGGCGCGCTCGAGCAGCGGCTCGCGCAGCTCGCCCAGCGCCTCACCTCCGCCGTGCAGCGGCAGGAGGAAGCGGGGCAGCGACACGTGATGGAAGAGCTCCTCCACGCTGCCCTCCATTGCGGCTCGTACCGCCATGCGGCGGGGAGGGTGGTCCCAGTCGTCGGCCGCGGTCACCGATCCTTCGTAGGTGGTGAATCCCACCAACACCGCCTCGTCGCCGTGACGCTCGCGCACCAGCTGGCCCACGTTCAACTCGCCCTCCTCGCCCATCTGCGTGAAGCGTGCGTCGCCGAGGTGCGAGTTGTGCGCCCAGACGACGACGCGGGCGTAGCCGTCGCGGTGGGCCAAGAAGCCCGAGACCGCTTCCAGCGTCTCCGCCATGTGCCGGTCGCGCAGGTTCCAGGTGGAGATGCGCGATCCGAACATGGCCCGGTAGTACTGCTCGGCGTTGCGCACCAGGCGGGCGTTCTGCTCCGCCGAGAAGAGCTCCGCCTCGACGCCCGTCGCGGCCCGGCGCTGCAGCTCGAGCAGCTGCTGCACCACCTCCTCCTCGCAGGAGCGCGAGAGGCCCAGCCGGGTGGCGTGGCCGTAGGCCTGCCCGTCGCCGTCCCGCATGTCGAAGCAGGCGTAGCGCTCGCGGGCGCGCGCGGCGGCCTCGGGGTCGGCGCGCTCGAGGATCTTCACCACCGCGTCCAGCGACGCATACAGGCTGTACAGGTCCATGCCGTGGAACACCGCCGGCGCCCGCCGTGTCGCCTGGTTGTGCGCGCGCAGCCAGCCGAGGAAGTCGACCACCACCCTGTTGCGCCACATCCAGGTGGGAAAGCGGCGAAACCCGTCCAGCGCCTCCTCCGCGCCGGAGGCGTCCGAGCGGCCTTGCGCCCAGAGGTTGGCCCGATCGGCGTCCGGCCAGTCGGCCTCGACCACCACGCCGTTGAAGCCCTGTTCCGCCACCAGGCGCTGGGTGATCCGCACCCGTTCCCGGTAGAGCTCATGGCTGCCGTGCGTCGCCTCTCCCAGGAGGACGAACCGCGCGCCCTGCGCCATCTCCAGCAAGGGATCGTAGTCCCGCCGCGTGCCGCCCAGCACGTGCGCCGCGTCGCGGACCGCGTCGATGAGTTGCGCCCTCCCCATGGGCGCAACCTGATCACCGCGGCGGGCTCAGGCCTGCCCGGAAGCCTGCCTGCGCTGTGCGAGGCTGGCGAGCAGCTCGTTCAGCTCCTCGGGGTCCACGGGCTTGACCATGTGCGCGTCGAACCCCGAGGCCAGGGCGCGGTCGCGATCTTCGGGCCGGCCATATCCTGTGAGCGCGACCAGCAGGATCTCCCTGCCCGCGTCGCTCTCGCGCAGCCGCCGCGCCACCTCGTAACCGTCGATCCCGGGCAGCCCGATGTCCACCAGCGCCACGTCCGGTCGCGTGGCCAGCGCCAGCTCCACCCCGCGCAGCCCGTCACCCGCCAGTTCGACGCGGTGCCCGAGGAGCTGCAACAGGTCGCGCAGTGTTTCACCGATGTCCGGGTTGTCCTCCACCAAGAGGAGCCGCTTGCGCGCCGGGTCGGAGTTGGTCTTGCGCTGCTCCAGCGCGGGTGCGTCTTCGTGGAGGAGCGGCAGGCGGACCTCGAACTCCGAGCCGCGCGACAGGCCATCGCTGCGCGCGCGCACGCTGCCGCCGTGCATCTCCACCAGCTGCTTCACCAGCGTGAGCCCCACGCCCAGGCCGCCGCGCGAGCGCGCCGGCGACTGATCGGCCTGCGCGAAGAGCTCGAAGATGCGGTCGAGCATCTCCGCCTCGATGCCGATGCCGGTATCGCGGACGGTGAGCACGGCGTGGTCGCCGTCGCGGCGCAGGCCCACCACGATGCGTCCCCCCGGCTCGGTGTACTTGGCGGCGTTGTTGATCAGGTTGGAGATGACCTGTTGGACGCGGGTGCTGTCGGCCTGCACCCAGAGCGGCTCGAAGGCGATGTCCTGCACCAGCTGGTGACGGCGCTCGTCGACCAGCGGGCGCGAGGTGGCGATGGCGTGCTCCAGCGCTTCGCGCAGCGGCACCGGTTCCTTGCGAAGCTCCACCTTCCCGCGGGTGATGCGCGAGACGTCGAGCAGGTCGTCCACCAGCCGGGTGAGCATGCCCATCTGGCGCAGGATGGTGGCGCGGGTCTGCGTGGCCTGGCGGTCGCGGCTGCCCACCTCGTCGAGCACGTGCATGCCGGTGGTCACCGCCGCCAGCGGGTTGCGCAGCTCGTGCGCCAGCATGGCGAGGAACTCGTCCTTGCGGTGGTCCGCCGCCTCCAGCGCCACCACCGCGGCCTGCGCCTCCGCGCGCGCGCCCTGCTCGCGGGCGAGGAGCTGCTCGCGCTCCTCCAGCGCCCGCTGGCGCTCGGTGAAGTCGGAGAAGATGTAGACCGCGCCGGTCACGCGACCGTGCTCGTCGAGCACCGGATCGCAGGTCACGCGCAGCCACCGCTCGCCGTGCTGCACGTCCTCCGTCTCCCGGGCGTGGCTCTGGACCATGCGGCGGAAGGGATCGTTGCCGGCCCCGGCGCCGGCCGCGGGCAGGAAGGCTTCGTGGACGCGGCCCAGCACTTCGTCCTGTTTGACGCCGAGGAGGCGGCCCACGGCCTGGTTGCAGCGGATGACGCGCCCTTCGGCGTCGAGCAGGCAGACCGCGTCCGTGATGGCGTCGAAGGTGCTCTGCAGCTCGCGAGCAGCGGTGCGCGCCTGCTCCTCGGCCCGCCGCGCCCGCAACAGCGACCGGATGGTGGCGATCAGCTCGGGCGGTTCCACCGGCTGCGCCAGGTACGCGTCGGCGCCCAGCTCCAGGCCGCGGGCGCGGTGCTCCACGTCGACGAAATCGGCGGAGATCTGCAGCACCGGCGTGGCGGCGGTGAGCGGATCGGCCTTGATGCGCTGGCAGACGTCGTAGCCGCTCAGGTCCGGCAGCTGGACGTCGAGCACCACCAGATCCGGCCGCTCCTGCATCTGGCGCAACCCCTCAGCGCCCGTGCCCGCCTCGATGGTGCGGAAGCCGGCCCGCTGCAGCATGCGGGTGAGCGCGAAGCGCGAGGCCTCGTTGTCGTCCACGCAGAGCACCAGGGGCTGGTCAGGCAAGCGTACCCCCCGTTTCCCAGAGCGCAGCCCGCAGGATCCGCGTGGCTTCGTCGCGGAGCATCGCCTGCACGGCCACCACCCGCGCGCCTCCGGCTTGCAGCCGCCGCCGCTCTTCCGGAAGCAGCTCTCGCGCGGCCCGCACCAGCACCGGCAGCCCGCGCGTCTCCGGGTCCTGGCGCAAGAGCTCCAGCGCCTCCTCCGCGAAGCCGGGGGTGGTCGCGTCCAGCACCACCGAGCGAGGTCGCTCCTCGCGCGCGCGCCGCACGCCCTCCGCCCCGTCGCGCGCCTCCAGCACCTCGAAGCGCGGCTCGGAGAGCTGCGCGCGCAGCTCGTCGCGCGAATCCTGCGCGATGAGCAGCACGCGTCGGGGCGGCAAGAGCGCCCGCGCCAGGGCCTCCAGCAGCTGGTGCCGTTCGTCCAGCCGCTCGGCGACCACGTCCGCGGTCAGCGTGAGCAGCTGCGCATCGTGGGGCACGCGGCAATGGCCGATCACCGCGATCTCGCGCGCCGGGTCCTTGCGCAGCTCGGCGAGCAGCGGCCGCGTGGGCGCTCCGTCGAGCTGAGGGACGGCGATCACCGCCGCGGGACGCTCGCGCGCGATGGCCTCGCGCGCCTCCTCCAGGGTCCGCGCGGACACCAGCCGGTAGCGCGAGCCCTCCAGGAAACGGTCCCATTGCGCCGCCAGCTCCGCGTCCTCCACCATCGCCAGCACCACCGCCGAGCCGGGCGAGGCCTCGCCGGCGGGCGTGTAGCGCACCGGGACGCGGACCGAGAAGGTCGAGCCGCGCCCCAGCTCGCTCTCCACGGTGATCTCTCCCCCCAGCATCTCCGCCAGCCGGCGCGAGAGCGGCAAGCCCAGGCCGGTGCCCTTGATCTTCTTCTGGTGGGAGCCTTCGATCTGGGTGAATTCCTCGAAGATGCGCTGCTGGTCCTCGCGCGCGATGCCGATGCCGGTGTCCTTGACGTAGAAGGTCACCGTACCCGGCGCGTCGCACCGCGCCCCCACCCGCACCTCGCCGCGCTCGGTGAACTTGAGCGCGTTGGAGGCGAAGTTGCGGACGATCTGGGTGAGCTTGCTCTCGTCGGTGAAGAGCTCCGGCAGCCCGGCGGGCACGTCGAAGACCAGCTGCACCGGGCTGTCTTGTTGTACCAACGGCCGCAGGACCGCGCGCAGCGAGCCGAGCAGGTGCGGCACCTCCGTCTCGCTGGGGCGGACCACGATCTTGCCGGCCTCGATCTTGGCCAGGTCGAGAAGGTCGTTGACCATCTCGGTCAGGTCGACGGCGGATCGGCGGATGAGCCCCAGCGCCTTGCGCTGGCCGTCGCTGATGGCGCCCTCCGAGCCGTCGAGGAGGATGCGCGCCAGCGACTGGATGGAGTTGAGCGGCGTGCGGAACTCGTGGCTCATGTTGCTGAGGAAGCGGCTCTTCAGCTCGGTGGCCTTGCGCAGCGACTCGGCCTTCTGATCCAGCTCGGCATAGAGCGCCACCACGCCGCGGTTGGTCTCCTCCAGCTCGCCGCGGATCTGTTCCAGCTCCTGGTTGCGCGCCCGCAGCTCGGTGATGGCGCGGAGCAGGTCGTGGCCGGTCTCGCGCACCTCCTCTTCCACCGGAGGCAGCTTCATCCGCGCCAGCTGCTCGGCGATCCAGGCGGGCTTGCGCGCGGACGAGGGCGTCGCGGCAGGGACCTCCTTGGCGAACACCACCTGCGTGCCCTGGCCGGGCGTGCTCTCGATGCTGAACCGATCCATCAGCCGCCGCGAACCGATGATGCCCAGGCCCATTCCGGTGCTGGACTGATACCGGCCGCCCAGCACCTCCTCGAGGTTGCGGATGCCCGGTCCCTTGTCCACCGTCCGGATCACCAGGCACGCGCCGCTCCCCTCTTCGAGCAGGAACTCGCAGCGCCCGCTGCCTGCATAGCGGACGGCGTTGCGGCAGATCTCCGAGGTGGCGGTGGCGATGCGCACCTGGTCCTGATTGGGGAACCCGAGCAGCGCGGCGAGGTGTCGAGCCCTCTGGCGCGCCGTCACCACGTCGCGCTCGGAGCCGAGCTCCAGGCTGGAAAGAGGAAGCGTGCGGATCATGGCTCCTTGATCGCCAGCACGGTGGCGTCGTCCGTGGTCCGCCGGAAGTCGCGGTAGAGGACCCCAGCTATGACCGCGGCATGCCGGCCTTGCAAGCCCGGATGCTCCTCGAGTTTCCACCGCGTGCCAATTCCGTCGGAGTGCATCAGGAGCAGCCCGTCGGCAGGCCAGGGCATCGAGAATTCCTGGATGCGCCGCGCCTCGTGGCCGGCGATGCCGGCGTGGGAGACCAGCCCGCGGGGCCTGCCGGTGCCGTTGTCGATGGAGGCGGCGATGTTTCCGATGCCGCAGAACCGCAGCTTCCGTGAGACGAAATCGATCTCGGCCACTGCCAGGGCCGCGCCGCGCGTGGAGCGGAGCGCCCCGTGCAGCCGGTGCGCGATGGCCTCGGGACCGGGGAGCTCGTCGGTCTCCTGGAACTCCTCCGCGGCGGTCTGCGCCACCCGGGCCGCCAGCGGGCCGTGCCCCAGGCCGTCCACCACCAGCGCGCGCAGCCAGGGCAGCCTGACGCGGAAGGCCCAACCGTCGCCGCACTGCTGCTCTCTCTCCATCGGCTGCGAAACCACTCCGATCTGGAAGATCTCCTTGCGCGGCCCCGCCGGCCAGACGCGCGCCAGCACCACCGAGCCCGCCGACCCGCTGAAAGCGTCGAACTCCTGCGCCGCGCGCCGCACCGCTCCCAGGCCCTCGCCGCGCGTCCCGCTGGTGGAGTGGCCGTCGCGCATCGACGCCTCCACGTCCATGCCGCCCTCGCGCCGATCGAGGGCGAGCACCTCCACTCCCAGGCTGGCGCCGTCCCGCAACTCGCGCAAGAGCAGCTCGCCGCCCCCCGCGTGCTTGTGCAGGTTGCTGGCCAGCTCGTTGACGATGAGGGCCACGCGCCCGGCATCTCTCTCGGCGAGCCCCAGCGCCGAGGAGAGCGAGGCCGCCACCCGGCGGGCTTCGCCTACTTGCGTAGCGTCCCTCACGGCGACGCGGTATTGCGCCTCGATCACTTCCACCTCGTCAGCGTGATCTTCGTGCCCTCGCCGGGCCGCGACTCGATCTGGAACTCGTTGACCAGGCGCCGCGCGCCACCGAGCCCCATGCCGAGCCCGTTGCCCGTGGTGTAGCCGTCGCGCAGGGCCAGCTCGATGTCGGCGATGCCGGGGCCGTGGTCCTCGAAGGTCAGCCGCAGCCCCTTGCGGACGCCGTCGGCCAGCGCTTCCAGCTGCACCGAGCCGCCGCGCCCGTGGACCACGGTGTTGCGCGCGATCTCGCTGGCGGCGGTGACCATCTTGGTCTGGTCCACCAGCGTGAAGCCCTGCTGCACCGCCCAGGTGCGCACGGCGTGGCGGACCATGACCACGTCGGTCTCCGCGCGCAACGGCAGCGCCTCAGCTTTCGCCACCGGGCTCATGGTTCTCGTCCGGCGTTTGGGTGGTCTCGCGCAGCGACTGCTCCAGGAGCTTCATGCCGCGCTCGACGTCCAGCGCCGTCCGCACTCCGGTGAGGGAGAGCCCCAACTCCACCAGCGTGATGGCGACCGCCGGCTGCATGCCCACCACCACCGTCTGCGCGTCGAGGACGCGGCTCATGGCCGCGATGTCCGAGAGCATGCGGCCGATGAAGGAGTCCACCACGTCGAGCGCGCTGATGTCGATGAGCACGCCGCGCGCCTGCTCCGAGGAGATCTTCGCGGTGAGATCTTCCTGGAGCTGCATGGCGAGCCGGTCGTGCATGTCCACCTGGATGGTGACGAGCAGGTACCGGCCCATCCGCAAGATTGGGATCCGTTCCATGGCGCTTACTCGCGCTCCCTGCCGTCCTTCTCCGGCTGCCGGTCCTTCTTTTTCGGCTGCATCTTCACCACGGCCTGCCCGGTGCGCTGCAGCGCCAGCGCGAAGGCGTCGGCCAGCGAGGCCTTGGTGATGACGGTGCCCAGGTCGACGCCCAGGTGGACGATGGTCTGCGCGATCTGCGGCCGGATGCCGCTGATGATGCAGTCGGCGCCCATCAGCCGGGCCGCGGCGATGGTCTTGAGCAGGTGCTGTGCCACCAGCGTGTCCACGGTGGGCACGCCGGTGATGTCGAGGATGGCCACCGCGCTGCCCGTCTCCACGATGCGCTGGAGCAGCGTCTCCATCACCACCTGGGTGCGCGCGGAGTCGAGCGTGCCGATCATCGGCAGCGCCAGGATGCCGTCCCAGAGCTTCACCACCGGGGTAGACAGCTCCAGCATGTCCTGCTGCTGCCGGTTGATCAGCTCCTCGCGCGCCTTCTGGTGCGCCTCGGTGGTGAAGAGGCCCAGCTGATCGAGGAGCGATCCCGCCGTCCACAGCTCCGAGGCCTGCTCCTCGAGCGGCAGGTCGCGCTGGATGCGGGCGAAGAGCGGGCGCTTGAAGGAGAAAACGAAGGTCGCGGTCTCGGACGGGCTGTAGCCCGCGAGGCTGCGCGACCGGGAGATGGAGAAGAGCAGATCCTTCATCTCGGCCCACGCAGCGTCGTCCATCTTCTCCGCGCTGCCCTGCGTCACCCCCCGCTCCAGGGCGCGGAGGAAGTCGGCGCATTGCACCTCGACGTCCTTCTCCTTGACGAGCTTGCGGCCCAGAGCCGCTTTCAGCTCCGTGGTCCAGTCGGCGAGGAGGGTCTGTTGGTGCTTCCGGAGAATCTCGGCAATTCGCGAGTCGGGCATGGGCGGCTACCCGATCCCACGGAAGACCGCCTGGATGCACGCGGCGGTCGTTTTTCCAGTCGCCTACCTGACGATCAGAGGAGCGCCAGGACGTCGGCGGCGAAGGTGGCAGTGTTGGCCTTGGCGAAAACGTTTCTCACCTTGCCGTCGGGGCCGATGACGTAGGCCACTCGCTTCGCGTTTCCGCTCTGGGTGGTGTCGGCGGCGCCGTACTGTACGCCCGTGGCGCGCGTCGGATCGGAGAGCAGCGGGTAGGGGAAGCTGAATTTTTCGGCGAACTTCTTGTTGTCCTCCACCGAGTCGAAGCTCACCCCGAGGATGGCGGCGTTCTTCGCGGTGAGATCACGGGCTCGATCACGGAGCCCGCAGCCTTGCAGCGTTCAACCAGGGGTGTCGGCCTTCGGGTAGAACCAGAGCACCACGTTCTTGCCGCGCAGATCGCTGAGCTTGACGGTCTTTCCTTCGTTGGAGGAGAGGGTGAAGTCGGGAGCCGCGTCGCCGACGTTGAGCATGGGCATGGGCGGGCAGTTAGCAAAGAAGCGCGAGGTTGGAAAGCGGTGATCGTCCTCGATGGCGCAACTGGAACGGAACTGGGCAGGCGCGGCGTGGACACGCGCACCGCGCTCTTCTCGGCCCGGGCCCTCCTGGACGAGGAGGGGATGGCCTGCCTGCGCGCCATCCACCTCGACTACGCCCGCGCCGGCGCCCAGGTGATCACCGCCAACACCTTCCGCAGCAACCCGCGCAAGGCCGGCCCGCTCTGGCGCGAGCTGACCGGAAAGGCGGTGCGCGTCGCGCGGGAGAGCGGCGCGCGCGTGGCGGGTTCGATGGCGCCCGTGGCCGACTGCTACCTGCCGGAGCTGCGGCCGCCGCCCGACGAGGCGGAGCGCGAACACCGCCAGCTCGCCGAGGCGCTGGCGCAGGCAGGCTGCGATCTCTTGCTGGTCGAGACGGTGGCCGCCGCCGACGAGGGATTGGCCGCGGTGCGGGCAGCCTGCGGCACCGGCCTGCCGGTGTGGGTGGCGGCGATGGCGATGGCCGACGGCCGCATGCGCGACGGCAGCGACCTCGAGGAATTCTTCGGCGCGGCGCGCGAGGCAGGCGCGCAGGCGGCGCTGATCAACTGCGTGCCGTGCCAGGGAGTGGACGCGGGCCTCGACGCCGCCGCCGCGTCGGGCTTGCCGTTCGGTGGGTATGCGCACATGGGCGAGGTCGACGCGGCCTCCGGATGGCCCGTCACACCGGTGCTCACGCCGGCGGCATACGCGCGCAGCGCAGGGCGCTGGCTGGAGCGCGGCGCCACCATCGTGGGTGGCTGCTGCGGCACCACGCCCGAGCACATCGCCGCGCTCGCCGCCCTTTCCCCGGTCAGGCACGACCCCTTCCAGCCCAGGAGGAGGATCGACCGATGACCGGAGTTCCCGTCATCCTGATCGCGGCCTTGGCCGCGGGAGGTCTAATCCACTTGGACGCTGCAGCGCTGCTCTCGGAAAGGGATCGGACGGCGGCCTCGTTCCGCGATCCGCGCCAGAGCCCGCTCGCGGCGGTGGCGCGGCACGACTTCCAGGGCGACCGGCCGATGACCCTCGGGTCCGATCCGGAGTGCGACGTGCAGCTGGAAGGCGTGGCAGCGCGAGCAGCCACCGTGCGCGCGCTGGCCGACGGGTTCGAGATGGTGCGCGATGGCAAGAGCGAGCGGCTGGCGCCGGGAGCGAAGCTGCAGCTCGGCCGCTACACGCTGCGCTTCTCGCACCAGAACTTCCCCGGGGTCGTGGTCCTCGACCCGCAGAGCCCCCGGCTCGCCACCGGACCGTTCCCGCGCTGGTTCCCGCCGGACGCGGCCTTCCGCGTGGAGGCGACGCTGGTGCACGACGAGAAGCCGCGCGAGGAGGTGGTGCTGTCGACCCGCGGCAACCGGCGGCGCGCGCTGCGGCTGGGCAGCGTGGAGTTCCAGCTGATGGGGCGGCCCTTGCGGCTCACCGCGGTGCGGCTGCTGGAGCCGGGAGTGGACGAGTCTGCCGTGTCCATCTTCTTCCGCGACGCCACCACGGCGCACGAGAGCTACCCGGTGGGCCGCTACGTGGACGCCGAGCCGCTGGGGGGCAATCGCTACGCTCTCGACTTCAACCGGGCCTACAACCCGACCTGCGCCTTCTCGCCGCTCTACAACTGTCCCATTCCGCCCCGCGAGAACGTGCTCGCCGTGCCGGTGCGCGCCGGCGAGCTCGACCCCGGCGGGCACTGAGCCCCCTGCTTGACACCCGGACCGCAGTCGGGGCCTGCTGTCCGGGCTGGCTCGACCTCGAGAGGGACCCCAACATGCGCCGTCAGCCAACGCCACGGCGCCGGGGTACTGTTTCCATCCGCGTCGCCCTGATCCTGGCCGCGGCCGCCTGCGCGCAGCCCATCCGCTGGGTGCCGCCCGATCCGGAGCACGAGAAGGCGGCGCTCGAGGCCGGGCGCGCCGGCGATGCGCAAGCGCTGCCAAAGCTGACCGCGTGGCTCGCAGATCCTGCCGTGGCCGACATGGCGGCGTGGTCGCTCGGGCGGGTCGAGGGCGGGCAGGAACCCCTGATCCGGTGCCTCGCGGACGGCTGCCCCGCAGCCCCGGAGGCTGCACGCGCGCTCGCCGGCGCGCCGGGAGACAAGGCCGCCGCGGTGACTGCGCTGGTGGCGGCTCTGGAGGGGCCGGCGGCGCGGGAGGCGGCGTTCGCGCTGGGCGTGCTCGCGCGCGACAAGGCGGTGCGGTTTCCGCCCAATGCCTGGCCCGCGCTGGCGGACGTGCTGCAGAGGAGCGAGGCCGCATCGCCCACCAACCCGGAATGGCGCGTCCCGCTCAACGACGGCGCGGCCTACGCGCTCTCGCGCATGCCGCGCGGCGAAGGCGTCCGGGGTGCGTTGGAGCAGGCGCTGCGGGCCACGGGCCCGTGGCGGCGATCGCTCGCGGCGCGCGCTTGGGGCGCGCAGGGGCTGCCCGCAGCGGATCTGCTGGCGGCAGGAGCTTTCCGCGACGAGTGGCGCGTCCGCGTGGAAGCAGCGCGGGCGCTGGCGCTCGCGGCGGGCGGCAAGCAGGTCCTGGGCGCGGCCTTCGCCGGCCAGGACAATCCGCACGTGATCGTGGCGCTCGCCGAGAGCGCGGCGGCGCTGGGTGAGCTGGCTCCGGAGCCTTCGCTCTATCGCGACGAGACTTCCCGCTGTGCCGTGGCGCAAGCGCGGGATCGGGTCCGCAAGCGGCTCGTCGAGACGCCCGGCTGCGGCGCGGCGGGTTGGCGCTCTCGCGCGCGAGCGGGGGCGCTGGCGGCGGAGCTGGGCCTGCCTGAGGCGCGCGCCGCCTTTGCCGACGAGGACGGCCGCGTCCGGGGTGCGGCGGCGGGCGCGGGGGGCGCGCCCTTCGCCGCCGAGCTGCGCGCGCTGCTCGCCGACAGCGACGGCTTCGTGGTCCAGGAAGCGGCCGGCGCGCTGGCCAAGCTCGACCCCAACCCTGCCACGCGCGAGGCGGCGCTGGCCGCGGCCCAGCGCTTGGCTCCGGCGCGGGCGCGTGCCGCGGGAAACGCGGAGTCCGACGCGTTGACGGCGCTGGTGGGCCTCACCGGCCCGCTGCCGGAGCTTCTGCCCACGCCCAACGTGCCGCTGGCGGTGGCGCTCGGCCAGCGGGGCCTGCGGCCTCCGGTGCCGGAAGAAGTGGCCGGCGCGCCCCGGTTCCATGTCCTGCGGCTGCGCACCAGCCGCGGTGAGCTCATGGTCGATCTGCTTCCCGACGTGGCGCCGCTCACCACTTCCGCCTTGGGCGCGCTGGCCAAGCGCGGCTTCTACGACGGTCTGACCTTCCACCGCGTGGTGCCGGACTTCGTGGTTCAGGGCGGCGATCCGCGCGGCGACGGCGACGGCGGGCCGGGCTGGGCGCTCCCCGACGAGCACAGCCCGCTGCGCTTCCGCCGCGGCACGCTGGGCATCGCCACCAGCGGTCCGCACACCGGCGGCAGCCAGTTCTTCCTCTGCCACTCACCGCAGCCGCACCTCGACGGCCGCTACACCGTGGCCGGCCAGCTCCGCGGCGGAGACGATGTGCTCGATTCGCTGCAGCCCGGCGATACAATCCTCTCGGCCAGCGCGGAGTGAGCATTGACGGAGGAGCCGGCTTCGCCGGCGACGGGCGGAGCCCGGAAGGGCGGAGCACTGATGGAATGGGTCGATCAGGTGGTGGAGAGGGCGCGCGATCGCGCGAGGTTCCGCGTCGCGGCGCTGCGGGCCACACACCCCGGAGAAGATCAGGTGGCGCTGGGTCGCCGGCTGATCGGATCGTCGGCGCTGCGGGCGGGGCTTTCCGGGGCGGCCACCGGCACGCTGGCGTTGATCGCCTTTCCCATCGGTCTGCCTGCGGGCGTGGCCGTCTCGCTGTACCTGGAGGCGGAGCTGATCTTCGGCCTGCTCGAGGTCTACGACTCGGACACTGCGGGCGAGCAGGGCCGGCTCAAGCTGTACGCGCTCTGGGCGGGGGCGGGTTTTGCCGGCGCCGCCCGGAGCGCCGGCCTGCGAGCGGGCGCCCGGGTCATCGGCCGCGTCCTCGAGGGCTCGCTGCCCGTCCGCATCATCCGCAGGCTCAGCCCGGCGCTGCTCAAGGCCATCCTCCGCCGCCTGGGCCTGGGCTGGCTGCCGCGCGCCGTGAAACTGTGGCCCATCATCGGCGCCCCAATCTCCTTCCTGCTCGACCGCGCGGCCCTGCGGACGCTGGGCGAGGCAACGCTCGCTACCCTGGACGACGACGCCCGCAAGCGGCGGCGCCAGCCGGCGGAAGGCCGCCCGAAGCGCTATCGCCGGGTAAAATTGGCCGCCGCGCCGGCCCGGTGAAATATCCCGCGCGCCCAATCGTTCTAATCGGTGGGTGAAGCAAGGCGGAGGCGGCCAGCATGGTGGTCGCCTTCGTCATTTTCAAAGGGCCGAGTTGCATCACAGCGCGAAAAATACCGTCAGCCAATCCGCGAGCCGCGAGATGTCCGTCGCGCGGGTGTTGGCGCAGAGCCAGTGCAGCGCGCCCTGGTGGAATCCGCCGCCGCCGTAGACGATGACACCCGGCAGCGGCAGGGTGGTCAGGTTGAGCACCGCATAGGGCAGCTTCTCGTCGGCGGTGCCCGACACGCGCTGGTACTTGGCCTCCACCGCCAGCCTGTTCCCGTTCCGGGCGTCGCGGAAGAGCACGTCCACCTCCCGGTCCTTGCCATAGATGGTCTTGCCCACCGTCAGCCGCCGCCGGTAGTCGAGCCCCAGCGTGGCGCCGGTCAGCGCGATGAGGCGCTCGAACTCCGCGGCCGACAGCTCCAGTGTGTCCACTTTCTGCGCCACGAGCTGGCATTCCTCGGCCGTGAGCGGAAGCTGCGCCCGCGCCCCCAGCACCCACGCGCCCATGCCAGCCGGGTCCCAGGCGCGCAGGGCGGCCACCGCCTCGGGCAGCGCGCGCGGCGGGGAGACGAGTTGCAGGATGGTGGGCTCGGTCATGATTTTCTTCTCCCGCTCAAGGCCCAGGCGCGCCAGGCGCGCAGCCGGTCGGGCTCGCGCGGCCGCGGCGGCTCCGTGCGCAGGAAGCGGCGAACCGCGGCCTCCCGCTCGATCGATCGCACCGTCAGGAGCCTCTCCAGCGGGTCGGTGGCGCCGCTGTCGTCCAGCCAGCCGCAGGCGTGGGCAGCTTCCATGTCTGGAGCGGCGGCACTGCCGTCGGCCAGCGTCTCCAATTCCGGCGGCTCGGCTGGCTCCTCCAGCACCTGCGCGGCGCGAGCGACCACCGCGCCCTCCGGCGCGAACCCTGCAAGCGAGGGATCGAGGTACGCCAGGTCGATGTCGCCGAGCAGGAACCGCCGCTCCAACCCCCGCGCTTCCACTCCCACCACGCCGGAGCCACAGAACGGGTCGACCACCAGCTCGCCGGGCAGCGTGCTCTGCGAGATGAGCGTCCGCACCAAAGCGCCTGGCTTGACCGCCGGCCCCGGGACTCCGGCGCGCGGGGACATGAGGACGTCCGGGATGCCCAGGTCGTCGAGCGCGCGCTTGCCCTTCTCGAAGAAGAGGATGCGCTCGCTGGCGGCGCGGTAGTGGTAGCCGGTGCCGCCGCGGATGCTCCGGCCGTCGAGCGTGGTCTTGGCCCAGACGATTTCCTTCCAGTACGTCAGCCCGCACGAGCACCGGCGCGCGCCGTTGGGAAGGCGGGCCGCTCCGACGCCCTGCTGCTGCTTGATCACGTCGGCCGTGACCTCGTCGCAAAAAAGGTAGAAGTGCCGGTCGGGCCGGAGCACGCGGAACACCTCGCGCAGGAGCTCCGGCAGCCGCTCGTTGGGGACGGTGACGAACCAGTTGGTGGTCAGCCGGGTGGTGGTGCCGCGGGCGCGATGGATCTGCAGCGATTCGTAAGGCGGATCGGTGACCACCAGGTCCACGGACTCGGGGCCCAGGCTCCGGAGCAGGTCGAAGGCGTCGGAGACGACCACGCGGCCGGGCTCTGCCGGCGGGACGGGCGCGAAGGGAAGCTCGAGCAGGTTGGATTCGCTCATGCGCGCAATCTGCCGGAGCCCCCTGACATTTCGTTCAGTATGGCGTAACCGCTGGCAAAAGTCCCGCGTAGACTGCGGACATGAGCCTCTTCGCAGCCGCTGCCGTCCTGGTGGAGCTCTTCACTTCCGAGGGATGCTCGAGCTGCCCGCCGGCGGATGCGGCGCTGGCGCGGCTGCAGCAAACCCAGCCCGTTCCCGGCGTGCAGCTGATCGTCCTCGCGGAGCACGTGGACTACTGGAACGACCTGGGCTGGAAGGATCCCTTCTCCGCGGCGCAGTTCAGCGCGCGCCAGGGGCTCTACGGCAGCCGCATCTACACGCCGCAGGCCATCGTCGACGGGCGCACCGACGTCCTCGGCTCGGACGAGGAGGGCATCGCCAGGGCCGCCCGGTCCGCCGCGCTCGAGCCTCACGGCGCTTTGGCGCTGACCGCCAAGGCCGCAAGTGTACCGGGTGTACACCTGGTACACATCGCCGTGACCAGCCTCCCCCCTCATCGCGCCGCCCAGGTGATGCTCGCGGTGGTCGAGGACGGCCTCGTCACCAAGGTGGAGCGGGGCGAGAACGCCGGCCGCACGCTGCCCCACAGCGCCGTGGTCCGCTCGCTCAAAGAGGTAGGCACCATCCCCGGCTCGACCGGCGACTGGAGCGCCGACGTGGAGGTGCCGCAGAACGCCTCCTGGAAACGCACCCGCATCGTCGCCTTCGTGCAGGACGGCGGCTCTCCGCGTGTGCTGGCCGCGGGCTCGCTGTAAGTTCGGTGGATGGGCCGCGCCCGCGCCTTCGCCCTCACCTGGGTCTCCTACGCGACGTACTACTTCGCGCGGAAGAACTTCCCCGTCGCCAAGGGAACCATCCAGCGGCAGCTCGGCGTCAGCACCGCCCAGCTCGCCGTGATCGACACCGGGTACCTCGCCACCTACGCCGTGGGACAGTTCGCCGGCGGATGGCTGGGCGACCGCATCGGCTCCCGCCGCCTGGTGGGCCTGGGCATGATCGCCTCGGCGCTGCTCATCTGCGCCTTCGGCGGCTCCAGCACGGCCTTCCTCTTCGCGCTCTTCTTCGGGCTCAACGGCTTCGTCCAGGCCACCGGCTGGCCCGGTAACGTGAAGGCGATGGCCGCCTGGTACGGCCCCACCGAGCGCGGCGCCGTGATGGGCTTCTGGTCCACCTGCTTCCAGGTCGGCCCGCTGGCGGCCACCGCCATCGCGGCATGGCTGCTCCGGCACTTCGGCTGGAGGGCGGCCTTCTTCGGTCCGGCGGTTTGGGTGGCGCTGGTGGGACTGCTCGTCCTGCTCTTCCTCCAGGAAGGACCCGACCAGGGCGCGTCCGGTCCGGTTCGCGACCGGGCCGCCAGCGCCAAGGCGGCCTCGGCGGCGCTCCGCAATCCCATGGTGTGGCTCCTGGGCACCTCGTACTTCGGCATGAAGCTGATCCGGTACTGCATCGACTTCTGGCTGCCCTTCTATCTGGAGCGCAGCCTGCACTACGCCGCCGACACCGCGGCCTACGTCTCCACCTCGTTCCAGTTCGGCGGGATCTTCGGCGCCATCGCCATCGGCTGGATCAGCGATCGCTGGTTTCCCGGCCGCCGGGGCGCCATCGCCGCCATCTGCACGCTGGCCTTGGCGCTTTCGCTCGCGCTCTACGGTCGGGTGGCGGGCGTGGGCCTGTGGACCAACTTCGCCGCCATGGCGCTGGTGGGCTTCTGCCTCTTCGGCCCCGATTCACTCATCTCCGGCGTGGCCGCCCAGGATCTCGGAGGTCCGCAGGCGGCCGCGACCGTGGCCGGCTTCATCAACGGCTGTGGCTCGGTGGGGGCCATCGCTCAGGGAGCGCTGGTCGCCGGCGTATCGGCTCGGTTCGGATGGCAGGCAGTGTTCCAGGTGCTGATGCTGCTGGCCGTGCTCTCCTCGATCGCGCTGGGCGCGGTCTGGAAGCTGGGCCTACAGGAACAGCGCCAGGGCGCTACCGCCTAGCGCCACCAGGGCGGCGCCGACGATGAGGCTCATGGTGCGAAGGAAGCTCATGCCGGGATAGACGAGCAAGCGTGGTGCCAGTTTCAGTAAATTTTCGAAGTGCCGTCATTTCGCGCGGTTGTCTGCGTGGCGTTGCGGAGGGTCACACGGTGTCCGACGGGAGATCTGACACGGGTGTCCGGATCTCCACCGGGAGATTCTTCAGCCCTTCACGCAGAGGACTTGATGGAGCTCCGCCACCACCTCCACCAGATCTCTCTGGTTCTCCATCACCTGCTCGATGGGCTTGTAGGCCGAGGGAATCGTCGAGCACGCCGCCGTCCTTGCGACACTCCACGCCTTCGGTCTGGGCCTGGAGGTCCTTGACCGAGAACCGGCGGCGCGCCTCCCCCCGGCTCATCTTGCGCCCGGCGCCGTGGCTCGCGCTCTGGAAGCTTTGCGCGTTGCCGAGGCCGCGGACGACGAAGCTGCGCGTTCCCATGCTGCCGGGGATGATGCCCAGGTCGCCCTTGCCGGCCCGGATGGCGCCCTTGCGCGTGACCAGCACCTCCTCGCCGAAGTGCGTCTCTTCCGCCACGTAGTTGTGATGGCAGAGCACCGCGTCGGCGAACTGCACGTCCGGGCGGAAGCGGGTCAAGATCTCCTGATACAGGCCCAGCATCGCCTCGCGGTTCTTCATCGCGTAGCGCTGGGCCCAGAAGAGGTCGCGGCGGTACTCCTCCATCTCCCGGGTCCCCGCCAGGAAGACAGCCAGGTCGCGATCGGGCAGGTCCTGGTTGTGGGCCAGCTTCCGCGCCCGCTGGATGTGGATCTCGGCCAGCGACTTGCCGATGTTCCGGCTGCCGGAGTGGAGCATCATCCAGACGCGGTCTTCGGTGTCCAGGCACAGCTCGATGAAGTGGTTGCCGCCGCCCAGCGTGCCGAGTTGGAGGCGCGCCTTGTGGGCCAGGTCCTTCACCGCCGGGGTCAGGTGGTGGAACTCGCCCCAGAACTCCCTGTCCTGGGGCCGGTCGATGGGATCGCGGTGCTGGTTGAAGCCAACAGGGATTGCGCGCTCCAACTCGCGCCGGATGCCGCGCAGGTCGTCGGGGAGGTCCTTGGCACCGAGGCTGGTCTTCACGGCGGCCATGCCACATCCGATGTCGACGCCGACGGCTGCGGGGCTCACTGCACCCTTCATCGCGATGACGCTGCCGACGGTGGCACCCTTGCCGTAGTGCACGTCCGGCATGGCGGCGACGTGGTGGAAGACCCAGGGCAGGGAGGAGATGTTGCGCAACTGATCCAGCGCCACGCCTTCAATGCCGGCGGGATCGGTCCAGGCGAGGATGTCCACCCTGTTGCCGCGGATGCGCTGCATGGGAGCAAGGTAATGCAAATGCCGGTCAGATGGGCTGAACTGCCCCTCCCATCGCCCCCCGAATCTTCCCCGCCCACTCCTCCATCTCCGCGTCGGACTCGTACTTCGTCCGCGGCCAGAAGAAGCCCCGCAACCCATCGCCCTTCCGCCGCGGCACCACGTGCGCGTGCAGGTGCGGCACGCTCTGCGAGATCTTGTTGTTCACCCCCACGAAGGTGCCCTGCGCCTCCAATCCCGCCTCGACGGCGCGCGAAACGCGCTGCACGGCGGTCCAGAAGCCGCCCATCCCGATGGCGGGAACGGTGTGGAAATCGGCCACATGCTCCGCCGGGATCACCAGCACGTGGCCTTTGAAGACCGGCCGCGTGTCCAGGAAGGCGCAGACGCCCTCCTCGCGGAGCACGAAAGACGCCCCCACCTCGCCCGCCGCGATGGCGCAGAAGATACAGGAACGGGACATCGGGGCAGGATGGCATATGCTTGCGCCCGCCACCCCGAAAGCCGCGCAACCTGCCGGGAACACGCCAGTTTTGAGGGGCGTTTTCCATTCTTGGGGCCCGGCTGGGTCCAGAGGGACAGAAAGAGCGGGCCGTCGCCCGCCAAGGAGACGAACGACATGCGCAAGCTACTTGCCCTTCCTCTTCTGGCAGCCATCGCCTGTGGCGGTGGCCAGTTCAAGGACCAGGCCCGCGATGCGATGCCCAGCAAGGACACCGTGTCGATGGGCTCGCCCCAGTCGTCGCAGGCGGCCCAGTCGTCTGGCGATACCGTCGCGCAGAACTCGACCGCGGGTCAGGGCTCGCCCTTCTACGCCCTGACCGTCGGCGTGGCGGTGGTGTTCAACGTGCCGGTTGCGGCCTTCCTCGACCTGCTCCAGCACGTGACCGAGGACTTCGACCCGACCACCTGTGACGCCGACAGCTGCACCTGGCAGGGCTCGGCAGCGCTCGACGCCAACACCTTCAAGCTGGTGGTCTCGCGCGACGCCGACGGCACCAGCTTCGACTGGACCCTCTCTGCCCAGCCCAAGGCGCAGCCCGCCTCTGCCTTCGTGCAGTTCGCCAGCGGCGTGGCCACCCCCGGCGGCCAGCGGCACCACGGCTCGGGCAGCTTCACCATCGACTTCGACAAGGAGGGGACGCTGGGCATCGCCGGCAACGCCACCGGCCAGCTCAACGTGACCCACTACACCAACGTGGGTCCGGCCCAACTCGCCGTCACCTACACCGGCGCGCGCGACGGCAACAACCCCGATCAGCGCAACAACATCCTCTACGCCTACGCCAACAACACCACCGGCGGCGGCGACCTGGACTTCGCCGTGCACAACACCACGACGCAGGATCGCTTCTCCGCCCACTCGCGCTGGAAGAACGACGGCCAGGGCCGCGCGGACGTGCAGGGTCTGGGCGGCGGCAACAGCGTCACCATCTCGGAGTGCTGGAGCCCGGCTCCCTTCACGGTGGCGTACTTCGACTCCAACATCACGCTCAACCTGCCCCCGTGGGGCGGCCCGACCTCGGGCAGCGTGACCGCCTGCGCGTACCAGGACGCGTCGTTCTCCTCCAAGACCGCGCCGTGACCGCAGGCGGACTCCGCGTACTAGCAGGTGGCCGGGCCGGCGAAGCCGCCGCGCCCGGCTCTCCTGCGCCCGCGGGGCTCGTGGCCGAGCTGTACGAGAAGTACGCGGCGGCGGTGTACGGCAGGTGCCGCTACCTGCTCAAGGACGACGCGGAGGCCAGGGACGCGCTCCAGGACGTGTTCGTCAAGGTGCTGCGGTCGCTGCAAGGGTTCCGGGCCGCGGCCTCTCCCAGCACCTGGATCCTCCGCATCGCGACGCACCACTGCCTGAACCTGCTCCGCGCCCGCAAGGCGCTCTGGCGCGAGCAGCTGAAACTGATGCGCAAGGATGGCCAGCAGCGCGTGGAATCGCCGGATCGCCGGGAGCTGGTGCGGGTCGTGCTCGCTGCCGCGCCGGAGGAAGCGCAGGAGGTCGCCGTGCTGTACTTCGTGGACGAGCTGACGCAGGCGGAGATCGCGCAGGAGCTGGGGCGCAGCCTGCCCACGGTGCGCAAGCGGCTGCGGGAGTTCCTCGCCTGCGCGCGCGAGGCGCTGGGCGTGGACCTGGTCGACGGAGGAGCCGGGGTCCCCCCGGCGACGGGCGCAGGCCGAAGGCCGGAGCATCCGGAAGGGAGCGACCTGTGAACCTCGATCTGGGCGGGCCGGGAGAAGGCTGCTCGGCCATGCGCGTCCGCAGGCTACTCGCCGGGGAGCTGTCGGGCGTGGAGAAGGAGCGCGTCGAAGCGCACGTGGCGGGCTGCGCGCGCTGTGCGGCGGTGCAGGACGAGATCGCTGCCGAGCGCGAGGCGCTGCGGCGCGACGTGCCGTTTCCTGTCTTCGCCGCCGGCGTGGCGGAGAAGCTGGCGGAAAAGCCGCGGCGATCGTGGGCCGGGCGCTGGGCTCCGCTGGCCGCGGCGGCATCGGTCGCTATCATCGCCGGCGCGGGGCTGATGATGCGGCCCCAGGCCGGCGAGTCGCCCGAGGGCCGCGAGCACAGCAAGGGCGGCGTCTCGGCCCGGCTCTTCGTGCAGGACGCAACCGGCGTGCACCGGCTCGATGCCGACGAGCCCCTGGCACTGGGGGCGCGGCTGTTGCTCGAGGTCTCGCCGGCCGGCCACAAGCAGATGGCTGCGCTGCTGCTGGAGACGGGCGAGACCAGCATCGTCTACTCCGGTCCCGCGGTGGACGGCACGCTTCCGCAAGCCTTCGACTGGACCGGCAAGGGCGTGGCCACGCTGCTGGTGGTGCTGTCCGACACGCCGATCGACGCCGCGAAGATCCGATCCGCGAAGGAGGCGCCCCGCGGCACGGACGTCCTCCAGGTCAGGCTGCATCGATGAACCGTGCCCGCGCCCTCTGCGCCGCCGCGCTCCTGACCGCGCTCCCGGCGCTGGCCTCGGAGCGCCGCTTCGCGCTGGTGGTCGGCGACTCCCGCGGCGGCGCCGGCACGCGCCCTCTGCGCTACGCGGAGCGCGACGCGCGGCGCATGTACGGCATCCTCACTCGCCTGGGCGGCGTCCGTGCCGAGGACGCCCGGCTGATCACCGACGCCACCGCCGAGCAGGTGCGCGACGCCATCGTCGATCTGGGCGCGCTGGCGGCGGCCGCGAGGTCGCACGGCGACGAGACGGTGCTGGTGGTCTACTACTCGGGACACGCCAAGGACGGCGACCTGCGCCTGGGCCAAACGCGCATGCCGCTGACGGAGCTGCGCGAGGCCCTGCAAAACGCCCCGGCCGACGTGCGCATCGGCTTGCTCGACTCCTGCCAATCCGGCGCCATCACCCGCGCGAAGGGCATCCGCCCGGCGCCCGCCTTCGACGTGCAAAAGGCGGCGCAGTCTTCGACCCGGCCCCACGGCCTGGTGCTGATCGCCTCCTCCAGCGCCGACGAGGAGTCGCAGGAGTCCGACGACATCGGCGCCTCCTTCTTCACGCATTACCTGGCCAGCGGCCTGTTGGGCGACGCCGACACCAGCGGCGACGGCAAGGTGACGCTCGCCGAGGCCTATGCCTACGCCTACGCGCGCACGGTAGGCGAGACCGCCGAGACGCGGGCCGGCGCGCAGCATCCCGTCTACCTGTACGACCTGGGTGGCGCCGGGGACGTGGTGCTCACCGAGCTTTCGCCGGCCCGCGGCGGGCTGGTCTTTCCCGCTGCCGCGGAGGGCGTCTACGTGGTCCTCGACGGATCGAGGCGGGCGGTGGCGGAGGTGGCCAAGGTCCGCGGCGATCAGCGGCGGCTGGCGCTGGCCCCCGGCAACTACGTGGTGAAGAAGCGCGAGGGCGACTCGCTGCTGCTCGGCGACGTCAGCGTCTCCGATGCGCCGGTGGAGATCGCCGACGCGCGCCTCTCGCGCCGCCCGCTCAGCGACGACCCGCAGAAGGGCGCCTCCGGCCCACGCTTCAGCGTGCTGGGTACGGGCGGTGGACAGTTTTTCTTCGACGCGGCAGCGCGGAACGGCCTCTTTCCGCCCGCGGCGCTGGCCGGCGTGGAGCTGGCCACGCGCGACGACCTGGGTCACCAGCTGGCGTGGGGCCTGGACGTCGCCGTCGGCGGGGGCGCCGCCACCCTCACGCTGCCGGGCGTCACGCCCATCGAGGAGCGCTTCCTCGAGCTGGGCGCCGGCGCGTCCTTGTGGCGCGACTTCTACATGTCGGACTCGCTGACCTTCTCCTTGGGCGCGCGGCTCGCCTTCCTCTACCTGGCGCGCAACTTCCAGAACCATCCGGAGCTGCCCAACCAGAACTTCTTCACGCTCACCCCCGGGGCGCAGACCGCGCTGACCTGGCGCTTTTCGAACCGCTGGTCGGCGGTGGCGCGCGCGCGGGTCAACTACCTCTTCTACAACGTCGATGGATCGCAGAACCTCGGCTACGCCGAGTTCGCGCTGGGAGTCGATTATGCGCTCGGTCTGTAGCACCCTGCTGCTGCTCGCCTGCGCGTGCGGCAACCTCTCCAACGAGGACGTGGCCTTCCTGGTGGCGATCCCACAGAAGCAGCAGCTCCACGTGCAGCTCCCGGCGCAGCCCGCGGCCCAGAACGCCTGCGCCATCGGGCCGGCGGACATCTACGCCAGCGCCCGGACCACCGGCGATTCCATCAACGCCGGCGTCGACGCCATCCTCGCCCTGGTCGACAGCATCCTCGGGGTGACGCCCACCTCTCGCGACGTGGACTCGCGCACCTGGGGGCCCTTTCCGGATTCGCAACATCCCGGCGTGCAGGTGCAGGTGGTGATGACGCGCGAGTTGGATGCGAGCGGCACGCCCTGGCGCTTCGTCTATACCATCTCCGCCGCGCGCCCGCCCGGCGCCTTCATTCCGCTCTTGGAGGGCGAGTTCTTCGGCGCGCAGGCGCGCAGCGGCATCGGCCGGGTGACGCTGCACTTCGAGAGCTCGAGGCAGCTCGGCATCGCCAAGCCCACCGACCCCGCGCAGCCGGCGCGCATCTACTACGATCTGAGCAGCGACCCGCATACGGTCTCGCTGGACCTGACCAGCAACAGCGGCTTCGGGCTGGTGGGGTTCGACTACGCGTTCGCCGGATACGCCGACGGGCACGGCCGGTTCGATTACGCCTTCCCCGATCCCAAGAGCGGCTGCCTCCTCGAGGTCACCACCAACTTCACCGCCCGGGGCGCCGGCCGCGACGTCTTCCGCGCCCTCTGCGGCGCGGTGGTGCTGGGCGACGTGCAGCAGTGCTGGGACGTCGGCGGCTGCCTGACCTTCGTCGACGACCCCTTCGCGCTCACCGCCCAGTGCAACGGCCTCAAGCCCTGCCTGCTGGGCACCTCCACCGCCTGCCCCTGAGTTTCGGGGACACCATACGATCCATTCCGTATGGTGTCCCCGAAACTAGGGCTGGGCGGCGCGGTCGGGAGTTGGCGTGTCGGGCTGCGGGGCGGTGAGCAGCAAGCGCAGCTTTTCGATCTCCAGCGGCTTGGCCAAAACGCCACGCACGAATCTGCGGCGCGGGTCCGACTCGCCGATCTCGTTGGCCCAGCCGGTCAGCATCCACACCTCGGTGCCGGGGGCGACGCGCTGGATCTCGCGCGCCACGTTCCAGCCGCTCATCTCCGGCATGCCCACGTCGCAGAGCACCAGGTCGAAGCGCTCGCCGGCGTCGAACAGCGCCAACGCCGCGGGACCGCTGCGGGCCGTCGACACGCGCTGTCCTTCCAGCTCCAGCACCTCGCGCAGCACGTCCACGTTGTCCGCCTCGTCGTCCACCACGAGGATGCGGCGCGTCTGGCGCCGCGGCGCGGGAGGCGGATGGCGGGTGAGCTGCGGCGGCGCCGCCAGCGGGAAGGTGAGCGTGAAGACGGTGCCTTCCCCCTGGCGACTCTGCGCCTGCAGCGAGCCGCCCAGCCGGGACATCACGCCGAACGCCACCGACAGGCCGAGCGCGCTCTCCGCCGCCACGCCTGAAAACGGATCGAAGAGGCGGCTCACATCCTCCTCGCCCAGCCCCGGCCCGTCGTCGCGGATGGTGACCAGCACCCGGCCCCGATCCTCTCGCGCCCGGACGCGGATGATGCCGCCGTCGGGCATCTGCTCGCGCGCGTGGAGGAGCAGGCTGCCGAAGACGTGGAGCAGTTCGGCCGCCGAGCCGCGCACCAGCGGCAGGGGCGGCACGTCCGCCTCGATGCGCACGCCCGCCGTGTCGGTCTCGGTGCGCGCCATCTCCACCGCCCCGGTGAGCACCGCTGCCAGATCCAGCGGATCGCTGGGCCGGTCGCGCCGCTTGCGGGCGAGGTCCTGCAGCCGCGCCACGATCCGCGCGGCGTCGGACACCACCCTGCCCAGGCCGTCGAGCGTCCTGCGCACCGATGTAAGCGCGGGGTCCGCGCGCAGCGTCGCCACGCGCAAAGCGATGACGTTGAGCGCGTGGTTGAGGTCGTGGGCCACGCCGGAGGCCAGGACGCCCATCGCGTGCATCCGCTCCTCGTGCAGCAGCGCCTCGCGGTCCCGCTGCACCTCGCGCTGGCGCCGGGTCTCCGCGCTGACGTCGTGGACCATGGCGATCGCCTCGCCGCTCTCCAGCCGCTCGAGCCGCACCTCGACGGTCTGCCCACCGCGCTCAAACCGCGAAAGGTAGGGCGCTGGCGCGAGCGTCGTGGCCTCGGCCCGCACCAGCTCGGACAGGCTGGCGTAGCGCACTCGCGCGTGTGGACCGCTCAGCCAGCGCCATGCCTCCCCGTGATCGAGAGCGGAGAACCGCGCGCTCGCTGCGGTCACTCGGCCGTCGCCGACCACAGCCAAGGCAGTGCTGCGGGACGATTCAATCCAGCGCGCGAGGGATTCGCGCGGATCGGCGGGGGGCATGCCCTGAATCTGTATCGCCTGCGTATCAGCCGGTAGCGTCAGGCGTCGAGATCTCGAATCACGCGCTCGGCCGCATTGTGGCCCGCCGCGCCGATCACCGAGCCGGCGGGGTGACACCCTGCGCTGCACGAGTAGAGACCCGGCAAGGGCGTCGAGCAGGGCAGGCGGTCGGCGAAGCCGAAGGAATTGTCCACGTGGTGGATGTGTCCCCGGGAGATGCCGAAGTGCCGTTCGATCTTCGGCGGCGTGAGCGGGAAGGTGTCCGCCACCAGCTCCGAGGTGCCCGGCGCGAACCGATCGCAGATGCCGAGCAAGCGCTGCACGTACCGCTCCTCCTCGGCCTCCCAGGTGGTGCCGGAGAGCGAGTAGGGCACCCATTGGACGAAGAGCGCCGAGTTGTGGTGGCCCTGCGCGTCGCGCATCGACGGGTCGACGGTGGTGTGCACGTACCACTCGATGGTGGGGAACTCCGGCAAGCGGCCAGCCTTCACGTCGGCGAAGGCCTTGTGCATCGCCCCCATCACCTCCGGCTCATCGGGCAAGAGGTGCATGGTGCTGCCGAACTGGCCGCGGTCCTCCGGAAGGCAGGTGAAACGCGGCAGCGCCTTGAGTGCGAGGTTCACTTTCAGCGTGGTGCCGTCGCGGCGGTAGCCGTCGATGCGCGCGTTGTAGTCGGCGGGCAGCTTCTCGCGGCCGACCAGATCGCGCATGCGGAACGGGTCGGCGTTCACCACCACCGCGCGGGCGCGCACCTCCGAGCCTCGTGAGCGGACCACCGCGAGCGGCGAGGCGGCGATGGCCTGCACGGCCTGGCCAGTCTCGATGCGGACGCCCGCGTCCTTCGCGGCCGCGGCCAGCCGCTGCGTCACCGTGCCCATCCCGCCCTTGACGATCATCCAGGTTCCGTCGCTGCCTTGCAGCCGGCACATGTTGTGGACGAGGAAGTTCATGCCGGTGCCCGGCGTGTCCCAGTCGCCGGTCAGGCCGGAAAACCCGTCGGTGACGGCGTACATCGCCTTGAGGAGGTCGCTCTTGAAGCCGAAGCGGTCGAGGTATTGCCCCACCGGCTTGCGGCAGAGATCGACGAACGGCTGCCGCAGCGCGGGCCGCACGTACTTCGCCGCCGTCTCTTCAATGGTGAGCGGCTCCGTAAGCCAGGTCCGCGCCACGTCGTCGCGCAACTGCCCGATCTCCGCCTGCAGCGCCTGGTTGGCGCGGTAGTCCTGCTCGGAGAAGAAGCCCAGGAACTGCTCCTTCATCGCCGCCTGATCGGAGCCGAAGAGCAGGTACCGCTTGCCGGTGGTCGGCAAGAAGTAATGCGGGTCGCGGCGCAGCACCGGAATGTCCACGCCCAGCTTCTGGATCAGCTCGGGCGGCATCAGGCCCAACAGATATGCGCCGGTGGAGGTCGAGAGGCCGGGCGCTCGCGCGAACGGCCGCTCGGTTTTCGCGGCGCCCCCGACGACCTCTTTCTCCTCCAGCACCAGCACGTCGAGCCCCCGCCGGGCGAGCAGGAGCGCGGCCACGAGGCCGTTGTGCCCGGCGCCCACCACCACCACGTCCGCCTGGCTCGTCATGCGCGGTACTTACCCAAGTGCACAGGTTTGCGCCATGGCGGACGACATCAAGGTGATCAAGAACGAGCGCGGCATTGGAACCGAGGAGACCCGCGACGGCGTGGAGCCGCGACCCAGGGCGGACGGCTCGTTGCCGGCCACCGGCTCGCGCAATCCCATCGCCAACGATCCCGCGGGCAAGACGCCCGGATCGGCGGAGTCGGGGGCTTTGGACCCGGCGCAGCGGCCGGGGCCGGGCAAGACGCCGGGCAAGGCCGAAGGGTAGAGTCGCCGCCGCTTTGGCGGCCATCGACGCGCGCGCACTCTCCAAGAGCTTCGGCGGGCGGCCGGCCTGCCGCGAGGTGAGCTTCACGGTCGAGCGCGGCGAGGTGTTCGGCCTGCTCGGCCCCAACGGCGCCGGCAAGACCACCATGCTGCGCATGCTGGCCGGGCTCTATGCGCCGGACTCCGGCTCGGCCGAGGTGGCAGGCTGCCTCGTCGGGCCCGGCCGGCCCGGTGGACCTGAGCTGCGCGCGCGGGTCGGGCTGCTCACCGAGGCGCCGGGCTTCTACGACCGCCTGACCGCGCGCGAGAACCTCACCTTCTTCGCCCGGCTGCAGGGGGCGCGCGAGGTGGAGCGGCGTTGCTCCGCGCTGCTCGAGCGGTTCGGGTTGGACCTGCACGCCGCCCGGCCCTTCGCCGAGCTGTCGCGCGGGATGAAGCAGAAGCTCGCCATCGCCCGCGCGCTGGTGCACGAGCCGGAGGTGGTCTTCCTCGACGAGCCCACCGTCGGGCTCGACCCCGAGGCCACCCGCGAGGTGCGCAGCGTGATCGCGGCGCTGGCGGCGGAACACGCGACCATCGTGCTCTGCACGCACCATCTCGACGAGGTGGAGCGGCTGTGTTCGCGCGCGGCCTTCATCGCCGGCAGGCTGGTGGCCGTGCACGAGATCCGCCAGGAGGGCCTCTTGCGGGTGGAGCTGGCGGCGCCTTTCGCGCCAGACGGCGTGTTGCAGGGGCTATTCAGAAATGTGCGCACCCAGGGCAGCGCTCTCTTCATCGAGCCGCGGGCAGAGGTCCCCGAGATCGTGGCGGCGCTGGTGGCCGCCGGCGCGCGCATCCTCTCCGTGACGCCCCACCAGGATCCCCTCGAGGACGCCTGGCTCGCGCTCCTGGCGGAGGCGCGACTTCGATGATCGGGCTGGTGATGCGCAAGGAGCTCCTCGAGCTGCGCCGGTCGCCGGTGCTCCTGCTCTCCATGTTCTCGCTGCCGGCCACGGTGGTGGCGGTGCCGCTCGCGCTGCTCGCCTGGGTGGTGCGCGCCGCGCCCGAGGAGGCGCTGGCGTTCGTCCAGGACGTCTACGGGGTGAGCGGCCAGCCTCCCGCGGCCGGGCTCGCGACGGCGCTTGCCCGCACCTGGCTCCCCATGTTCCTGGTCCTGCCCATCTTCCTGCCGATTTTGCTGGCGGCGCAGTCCATCGGCGGCGAGCGGGAACGGCGCACGCTGGAGCCGCTCTTGGCGACGCCGGTGCGGACCCTCGACATCATCCTGGGGAAGAGCTTTGCGGCGCTGCTGCCGGCGGTGGGGATCACCTGGCTGGCAGCGGCGGCGTTCTGCGCCGGCGTCGATGCGGTGGCAGGCGCCATGCTCCTGCCCGACTCCGCCTGGCTCTTCGGAACGCTGCTCCTCTCGCCGCTGCTGGCGCTGTTCGGAAATGCGGCCGCGGTGGCGGTCTCTTCACGCGTGCTGGACCCGCGAGCGGCCCAGAACCTGGCCGCCACAACGGTGCTGCCGCTCCTTGGGCTCCTGGTGGTGCAGCTCGCGGGGCGCATCGCCCTCGGCCCGCGGTTCTACTTCGGGCTGGCGGCGGGCGTCGCCATCGCGGACGTCGCGCTCATCTTCGTCGCGGTCCGGCTGTTCGATCGCGAGCGGCTGCTGACCAACTGGCGGTAGGAAATTGGGGACACGATACGGAATTTGTCCGTCGGACGAATTCCGTATCGTGTCCCCGATTTTCCCCGCTATAACTGCCCGCCATGCAGGCCGTCGCGCAGAAGCCTGGAAGGCTGGTGCTGCACCCTGCGTGGATCGCCTTCGCCGCGCTGGCGCTGGCGGTCCCCATGGGCGCGCTGATGTTCCGGCAGGTGGCCCGGCCCGAGCTGCCCGTGCTGGCGCAGCTCCCGGCCTTCTCGCTGGTGGCCGAGGACGGCAAGGCCTTCCGCCGCGACGACCTGCTGGGCCGCGTCTGGATCGCCGACTTCGTCTTCACCTCCTGCGCCGACGCCTGTCCGCGGCTGCAGTCGAAGATGAGGAAACTCCAAGACAGGCTGCTGCCACTGGAGCAGGGCGGCAACATCGGGCTGCTCTCCATCAGCGTGGACCCCGAGCGCGACACGCCGCCCAGGCTCAAGCGGTACGGCGAGATCTACGGCGCGCGGCCCGGGCTCTGGCGGTCGCTGACCGGCGAGCAGAAGGAAGTCGAGCGGACGGTGGTGCAGGGCTTCCACACGGCGATGGGAAAGATCCCGCGCCAGGGCGCCGACCCGCGGCTGGAGGCGTTCGACATCATGCACGGCGAGCGGCTGGTGCTGGTGGACAGGATGGGCCGCATCCGCGGCTTCTACGATGCGGACGACCCGGACGCGCTGCTGCGCGATGCCCGCCTGCTCACGCTCGGGGGCCGCGGGTGACGCTGGCAGAGGCGCTTCCCACCACCAACGCCGCCCTCAACGCCACCAGCGCGTGCGCTCTCTTCCTCGGCTACTGGGCCATCCGCACCAAGCGCTTCTCGCTGCACTGGAAGTGCATGGCGGCGGCCTTCACCGCCTCGGCGCTCTTCCTGGTGGGATACCTGACCCGGTTCGCGCTCACCGGCGTGCACCACTATGGCGGCCCGGGCCGCGCCTTCTACCTGGTCTTGCTGGGCACCCACACGGTTCTGGCCGCGCTGGCGCTGCCGCTGATCCTGCGCACCATCTGGCTGTCGGCGGTCCGACGGTCGTATGCGGCACATCGCCGCATCGCGGTGTGGACCTTCCCCGTCTGGGCCTACGTTTCAGTGACGGGCGTCCTTGTCTACTTCATGCTCTACCGACTATAGAGATCAGCCCAATGGCCTTCCGCATCATCGAGACCTGCATCGGTTGTACGGCCTGCGTGAAGCGCTGCCCCACCGACGCCATCACCGGCGAGCGCAAGGCCCTGCACATCATCTCCCCGGAGCTGTGCATCGACTGCGGCGCCTGCGGCCCCGTCTGCCCGGTGGATGCCATCCTCGATCAGTACGGCAACGTCCAGCACATGCTGAAGAAGAACGAGCGGCCGCTGGCCTTCGTCTACGAGCAGGCCTGCACCGGCTGCGAGAAGTGCGTGGAGCGCTGCCCCTTCGAGGCGCTGGAGATGGTGCACGTCAAGGACCCCAACAGCTTCCTCGGGGTGGTCAGCGTGATCGAGAAGAACTGCACCGGCTGCCGCGAGTGCGAGAAGGCGTGCCCCTACGACGCCATCTTCATCTACCGCAAGGACCGCGTGCCGGA
>C688J18823_10000088_pt1 | contig 46538 bp, 43 predicted proteins | sample HopSoiMetagenom1_FD_18823 | JGI IMG/M metagenome (IMG submission 18823)
CCCCACGATGTCGCGGTAGGCATCGTTGTAGAGCATCACCAGATCCGGCCCCCACCAGACGAGGATGGGGAAGCGCGAGTTCAGGCAGGTGCTGACGATGGTGCGCAGGCTTTGCGGCCAGCCTTCCACCGGCCCCAGCGGGGTGCGCGACCACTCGAAGCTGCGCATCAGCACGCCCGTCTCGCCGCCGCCGGCGAGAGGTCCAGCGCTCGATTCGGCTTGCGGAACCAGCATGCGACTACCCGGCGGGGAACGCTAGACCCCCTGCGTGGCGGAGTCCATGCCCTCCCAGAGCATGCGTTTGAGCGCCACGAACCGTGCCAGGAAACGCGTCTCGAAGGAGCGCGGCCGGGGAAGATCAACCGCGACGGTCGTCTTCACCCGCCCGGGTCGATGCGAAAGCACCGCGATCCGATCCGCCACGTAGAGCGCCTCGTCGGCGTCGTGCGTCACGAAGACCACCGTCTTGCGGCGCTGCTCCCACAGGCGGGTGAGCGCGTCCTGCATGCGCGCTCGCGTCTGCGCGTCGAGGGCGCCGAAGGGCTCGTCCAGCAAGAGGATGGCCGGGTCGGTGGCCAGCACGCGGGCAACCTCCACCATCTTCGACATGCCGGCGGAGAGATCCTTGGGCCAGGCCGCCTCGAACGCCTCGAGGCCAATCAGGCGCAAGAGCTCGTCGCTGATCTCATGTCGCTCCGCCGCGTCCACTCCGCGAGCCACCAGCCCGAACTCGAGGTTGTCGCGCACGCTCATCCAGGGAAAGATCGACTGTTCCTGCAGCACGTATCCCAGCCGCGGCCCGGGTCCCTGGATGATCTCGCCGCCGCAGCGCACCGTCCCCTCCGTGGGCTCGAGGAAGCCAGCGAAGATGCGCAGCAGCGTGGTCTTGCCGCAGCCCACCGGGCCGAGCAGCGCCAGGAACTCGCCCTCCTCCACGTCGAGGTCGAGGTTGTCCAGCGCCTTCGTCGGCGTCGGCCCGGGATAGCTGTAGCCGACACCCGCCGCCTGGAGCAGCGGCGCGGTCACGCGGCCCTTCCCATCCAGCGCGTGGCGCGCGCGTGCAAGAGCAGCGCGAGCAGGTCCGAGACCAGGACCAGAAGGCCCACCGTGCCGATGCTGACGAGCATGGTGGGCACGCGAGGATATGCCCCGGAGAGGGCCAGGAGATACCCGAGGCTGGGCATCCTCGCGTCGATCAGCTCGGCCACGACGATGGTCACCCAGGCGAGCGCGATGGCCACGCGCAGGCTGGCGAAGATGGCGGGGAAGGCGAGCGGCAGCACGATCTTGCGGAAAGCGAACGCGCCCCTCGCACCCAGCGATGCCGCGGCCTCGAGATAGACGCGCGGCACGCTGCGCACGCCCTGGTGCGCGCCCAGCAGCGTGACCACCGCGACGCCGCTGGCGATGAGCAGCACCTTCGAGATCTCGCCGTAGCCGAACCAGGCGACGAAGAGCGGCAGCAGCGCCAGCGCGGGCGTGAAGCGCAAGGCGCTCACCCACGGATCCGCCAGCGACTCGGCGCGCGAGGCGCGGCCGGTGGCGAGGCCGACCAGGATGCCCACCGTCGATCCGAGAAGCAGGCCAGCCAGCACGCGCAACAGGCTCACCGCGGCGCTGGCGGGAAGGATTCCCGACTCGAGCAGGAAGCCGGCCTCCTCGAAGAGAGAGGGGAAGGTGGGCAACAGCTGCACGTTCTCCACGTAGTGCGCGCCCATCCAGACGCGATCGGGCAAGCGGCCCTGACCGATCCAGGCGGCCACACCGTAAAGTGCCGCCAGCAGGATCAACGCGAATGCCGCGCGCCGGATGCGCACCGCCGTCACGCGCGCACCCAGCGCGTCAGCCGCGCGGTGGTTGCGCGCGCGAGCGCGTCCATGGCCCATCCCGCGCCGGCGAGCGCCAGGATGCCGACGATGATGACGGCAGGATCGGAGGCCGTCTGCGTCCGCGAGGCCCACATGCCGCCGCCCACCAGCAGATTGCCCATGCCGTTCTCCGCCATCAGCATCTCCGCCCCCACCGCGGTCATCCAGGCGATGGCCAGCGAATAGCGGAGCCCACCCAGCACGGCAGGCGCCGCAGCCGGCAGCAGGACGCGCAGATAGAGAAGCCGCCCGCGCGCTCCGAGCGCCCGCGCTGCGATCACATACTTCGACGCCACGTCGCGGACGCCGTGATAGGCGGGAATCACCGCCGTGGTCGCGACCGCATAGACGATGGGGATGAGCCGGTGCGCCTCGCTGTGTCCCAGCCAGAGCATGACGTAGGTGATGAGCGCGAGCGGCGGGACGGATCGGACCAGCACGAAGATTGGATGGAGATAGTCGTCCGCGCGGCGGCTCCAGCCCATGAAGAAGCCGATCAGGATTCCCAGCGGCAGCCCGACCAGGAGCCCGAAGGCCACGCGCGCGGCGCTGATGGCCAGCGAGGCCTGCAGCGTCACGCCCCCGCGGACCAGCGTCTCGACCTGGTCGCTGGAGTGGTGGTGGTGATGGTGCTCCTCACCGGGCGCGGACGGCAGCTGGTAGCCGCGGCCCACCAGGTCGGCGAAGGCCTCGACAAGGTGTCCTGCGGGCGGCACCACGTCGGGCCGCGAGACCCGCCATGCCACCAGCATGTACGCGGCCGCCAGCGCGGCCACCGAAACGGCGCGAAGCAGCATCCGGTGTCGGGTGTCGCGGCGCATCGTCAACCGCGGATGGTGTTGACCACTTCCTGGCTCTGGAGCGCTTCTGCCGCCGCGCCCTGGTAGATGATCTCGCCGCGGTCGATGGCGTAGAGGCGGTCGGCCACGCGCGTGGCGTTGGCGAGGTTGGACTCGGCGATCAGCACCGAGATCTTCATCTCCTTGATCTTGCGCACCGCCTCGATGAGCCGCGTCACCACCACCGGTGCCAGGCCTTCGAAGGGCTCGTCGAGGAGCAGGATGAAAGGCGAGAGCATCATGGCGCGGGCGATGGCCACCATCTTCTTCTGCCCGCCGCTGAGGTACAAGCCGCGCCGCTGCGTCAGTTCCCGGACCTCAGGAAAGATGGCGAAGACGCGCTGCTCCGTTTCCTCCGCCTGCGCCCCTCTTCCCGAGACCTGCGCCAGCCAGCGGCAGATCTGGAAGTTCTCCTCCACCGTCAGGTCGGGGAAGAGGCCCGCATCTTCCGGCGCGTAGCCGATGCCCAGCCGCGCCCGTTTGTAGGGCGCCATCGAGGTGATGTCGGTGCCGCGGAAGGTGATCTTGCCGCCGCGCACCGGGAGCAGGCCGATGATGCTGTCGATGGAGGTGGTCTTGCCCGCGCCGTTGCGGCCGACGAGGACGACCGATTCCTGCTGGCCCACCTGCAAGGACACCTTGCGCAGGATCTGCGCGCGCCCCCGGTAGGTTTCGACGTTGGAGAGCTCAAGCATGGGCGGGTCCGAAGACGGCGTCCTTGACGCGCTCGTCGTTGCGGATCTCCTCTGGCGTGCCGCTCGCCAGCACGACCCCCTGGTGCATGACCACGATGCGGTCGGAGTAGCGGAAGATGATGTCCATGTCGTGCTCGATGACCACGGCGGTGATGCCGTGGGTGCGGACGATGGAGGTGATGACGTCCATGATGGGCGCCTTCTCGCGCGTGGAGACACCGCTGGTAGGTTCGTCGAGGAAGAGCAGCTGTGGCTTGAGGGCGTAGGCGACGGCCACGTCGAGCAGCTTGCGCTCTCCCTGGGAGATCCCGCCGGCCAGCGACTGCGCCTTGGTCTCCAGCCCGAACTGCCGCAGGATGTCGTGCGCCTCCTGCCAGACGCCGCCTTGGTGATCGGCCAGCGAGAAGAGCTTCTTCGTCTTGCCCTCGCGAGAGAAGATCGAGAGCGCGACGTTGTCGAGCACCGTCAGCTCGTCGAAGAGGTTGACGATCTGGAAGCTGCGCGCGATCCCCGCCTTGATCCGGGCCTGCACCGTCTGGTGGGTCACGTCCACGCCGCGCAGGAAAATCTTGCCGCTGTCGGCCGGAAAGAGGCCGCTGATCAGGTTGACCAGCGACGTCTTGCCCGCGCCGTTGGAGCCGATCAGCGAGAGAACCTCGCCCTGGCCGACGAAGAAGTCGACTTTGTCCACGGCGTGGGTCTCGCCGAAGTACTTGGTCAGCTTCTGCGTCTCCAACAGGGCGGTCACCGGGCGAGCCTCCTTCGCGCGGTTCCCCAGAGCAGCTTGGCGCTGCCGACGATGCCGGTGGGCAGCACCATCACCAGCACCACCAGGATGACGCCCATGAACGTCTGCCAGTACACGGTGAACCCGACGGCGTAGTCCTTGAGGAAGTTGTAGACGACGGCGCCGACGATGGGGCCGGTGAAGTTGCGGAACCCGCCCAACACGGTCATGAAGACGATCTCTCCCGAGAAAGTCCACACCATGGCGTCAGGCGTGACGAGGCCGTTGAGCGGAACCCAGAGCGCGCCGGCGATCCCGGTGAAGACCCCGGAGACGAGAAAGGCGACGAATCGATAGCTGCGGATGCGCAGGCCGACGAAGCGCGCGCGGGTTTCGTTGTCGCGGATGGCCTGCAGCGCCTTGGCGAACGGCGAGTGGACGATGAGCCACATCACCGCGACGCAGATCACGAACACCGCGAGGACGTAATAGTAGTAGCCGTGGGAGAGGAAGTAGGTCTTGTCCTCGTTCTCCCCCGCGGCCATTCCCAGGAGCTTCGGCGTCGGGACGCGCAACCCATCGGTGCCGCCGGTCACCCAGAAGAACTTGAACGCCAGGCTCCAGAGCACCTGCGAGAGCGAGAGCGCGAGGATGCTGAAGAAGATTCGCGTGTACCGCACGCAGACGTAGCCAAACACGGCGGTCACGATCAGGGTCCCGACGATGCTCCCGAGCAGGAACAGCTCCATCGAGCTCACGTGCAGGTACTTCACCATGAAGGCGACGCTGTAGGCGCCGACGCCGAAGTAGGCCGCATGGCCAAAAGAAAGCAGGCCGGTGTAGCCGAGCAGGAGGTTGAAGCCGATGCCGGCGATCCCGAAGATGAGGCCGTACTCGAGCTGGATGGTCCGGTACGAATCCAGCAGCCAAGGCACCACGACCAGGAGCACGGCGATGGGCACCGCCCAGACCGCCGTCCGGAGCGGCGAGCGGACCCCCGGATGAGCCAGGGCGATCTCGGTCACGTCGTCCGCCCGAAGAGCCCGGCCGGGCGCACCAGGAGGACGACCGCGGCGATCAGGTAGAGCACCGCCAGCTCCAGCTCGGGGAACGTGCTGATGGCGAACTCGCGCAAGAGTCCCACGATCAGCGCGCCCACCAGCGCGCCTTCCAGGCTGCCCAGCCCGCCGATCACCACCACGATGAAGGAGAGCACCAGCGCGTCCACGCCCATGCCCAGCACCGCCGACTGTCCGGGCACGACGATGGCGCCGGCCAGCCCGGCCATGAAGCAGCCGATGGTGAAGGCCTGCACGTAGACGGCGTTGACGTTGATGCCCAGCGCCGAGGCGCGGCGCATGTCCTGCGACGTGGCGCGCAGCACCACGCCGAAGCGCGTGCGGTAGATGAAAGCCCAGAGCAGGAAGGCGGCCAGCCCGCCGATGCCGATGACCAAAAGGTTGTAGCGGGGATAGATGAACTCGCCGATCTGCGCGCTGCCCATCTTTTCGAAGAGAACCGTGGCGGAGACCGGGTACGGCCCCCAGATGAAGCGCATCACGTCTTCGAGGATCATGAGGAGGCCGAAGGTGACCAGCAGCTGGTATTCCTCCGGCCTCCGGTAGAACGGGCGTAGCAGCGTCGGCTCCAGCACGGCGCCGATGGCGGCGGCCGCCACCGCGCCCGTCGGCAGCAGGAAGTACAGCCAAACGGAATTCGACCCCCCGAACCACTGTCCCACCGCCGAGGCGGTGGCGAAGGCCCCCAGCGCATAGAGGTTCCCATGCGCCAGGTTGACGATCCGCATCACGCCATAGATGAGGCTCAACCCCCCGGCGATGAGGAACAGGACAGACGCGTACAGGAGCGCGTTGAAGAGATGGATGACGAGGATGTCCACTCAGGATGTCCGCGCTCGCGGCGGTTCTTATGTCGCCTTCACCTGGGGCCAGGTCTGGTCGATCCACGTGTACGTCGAAGTTGGGTCGCCTTTTGGCCATCCCGGAGGTGCGGTGATGTTGCGGATGGGGATGGTGATGATCCGCGCCGGATCGAGGATGGGGAACGGGTACTCCGGCACGTTCTTGCTGAAGCCGGTGATCGCGTCCTTGTAGCCCTGGTGGTTGTCGGGGCGGATGTACACGTAGCCGCCGGGGCCCGGGTACATCATGCCTTCCATCTGGCTGATGATGGCGTCGTCGTCGGGCCAGCCGCCCATCAGCTTGTTGGCCTTCTCGATGGCGGTCTTGAGCACGTAGGTGGCGGTGTACGCGCCCTCGGCCTGGAAGTTGGGATACTCGTTGAACTTGGCCTTGTAGCGCTCGACGAAGGTCTTGTTCAGCGGCCAGCGGTTCCCCGCCGGATAGCTGAAGTGGTAGTTGGCGTGGCAGCCGGTGAGCACGCCTTCGGGATGATCCTTGCCGATGGACTGCGGCGCCGAGCCCAGCGCCAGCGTGGTGGCCACCTTCATCTTGCTGAAGAGGCCGTGCTGCAGCGCCTGCTTGTAGAACGCCACGTAGTCGCCGCCCCACAGCGAGGTGACCAGCAGATCCGGTTTGGCGGCCAGCGACTTGGTGATGTGCGGCGTGAAGTCGGTGGAGAAGAGCTTGGGCCACGCCTCCGAGACGTTCTGCGCCGCGGGCAAGAGCTTCTTGGTGACGATGCTGAAGTGGTCGAAGCAGTTGCGCCCGTAGGAATAGTCCGGATGGATGTGCGCCACCTTCTTCACGTCGGGCCAGGTCATGGCCACGCCCAGCGCGCAGGTGGAGCCGTCGGCGGACTGGATGTTGGTGATGCGGAAGATGTAGTGCGGATTGGGCACCGCTTTGTCGAAGAGGAAGTCGGTGCAGCCGTCGATGAACATGGTGAGCAGCCTCAGCTCTTCCGCCACCGGCCCCAGCGCGGGCGTGTTGCCGCTGGAGGTGATGCCCATGAACATGTCGATCTTCTCGGAGAGCTTGAGGCGGCGCATCTCCTTGGTGTTGGCGTCGGTGCCGGCGGCCTCGTCGGCCTTGAGCAGCTCGATCTTCCGCTTGCCGAGCAGGCCGCCCTTCTCGTTGATCTCGTCGGCCGCGAGCAGGCCGCCCTTGAACATGGGCTCGCCCAGTACCGCCCCGGCGCCGGTGAAGAAGGTCATGTGGCCAATCTTGAAGGGCTTGTCGGGAATGGTGCCCTTGGGCTTCTCCTCCGCGCGGGCAATCCCGGCGAGACCCAGCCCTGCCGCCGACCCTCCGACGGCCGCCGCTGCAGTGACACCCAGTCTGGAAAGGAAATCCCGACGCGTCGGTCGACCTGCCATGAGGCCTCCTCGTCCGCTCCAGGTGTGTGCTCAATGATGTCGTGGGACTTCTGCGCGCGTAACATACGCCGCGTAAACAAGTCAACACGGCGGGTTGTCGGGCCGCGTCGTTGCCCGTATGCTCAACCGATCGTGAATGGAGAGCCCGGAATGGTTCGCGTGGTGCCGGATGCAGTCCGAAGAACGGTTCGCGGGATCGGCGCGGCGTTGCGCTCCGGCTGGAAGATCGCGCTGGCAGTGACCGCCGCCGTGTCGGTCTTCAACCTGGTAGCGCCGGTGGCCATCCTCTCCATCGCGCGCCGGCCGCCCGACTTCTTCACCTTCAATCCCTGGCTCCCCAGGCTGCCCGAATACCTGGCTGGGGACGATCCGCTGCGCAGCAAGCTTTCGTTCCTCTCCAACATGGCCATCGCCTGGGTCAGCGCCGACAACAAGGTGGAAGGCATCGACTGGGGATTCATCGTCGACGTGCCCACCCTGGTGCGCATTCTGCTCATGTCGCTGGTCTTCGGAACCTTCTTCGCGCTCTGGGCGCATCGGCGCCGAACGGCCGTTGCGTGCGGCCTGGGCATGAAGGCCGCGCGGCCTGCAGGCGTGGCGGGCGCGATGACCAGCGTGCTGGGGCTCACCACTGGCCCCTGCACCCTGGCGGGCTGCGGTGTGCCGGTGTTGCCGGTGGTGGGGCTGGCGTTCACGGGCATGGCCAGCGGCACGCTGACGCTCATGACCGCGCTGTCGCGCATCAGCATCGCGGTGGTCCTCTGCGCGATGGCGCTTGCGGTTTTGTGGCTCGGGTGGCAGGCCGGGGGTGCGCCGGCACGCACCGCGTCGGCGTCCACCTAGGGAGGCCCCTGTGGCCCGGGAAAACGCGTTCGAGCTGGCTGCTTCCAGCATCCGCTTCGGCAAGGGCGTCACCCGCGAGATCGGCATGGACCTGGCCGAGATGAAGGCGCGGCGGGTGATGGTGCTGACCGACCAGAATCTCGCCAGGCTCCAGCCGGTGGCGACGGTCGTGGAGAGCCTGCGCGAGAACCACATCTCCTTCGAGCTGTTCGACCGCGTCCGCGTCGAACCGACCGACGTCTCCTTCCGCGAGGCCATCGACTTCGCCACGCAGGGAGAGTTCGACTCCTTCGTGGCGGTGGGCGGCGGCTCCACCATCGACACCGCCAAGGCGGCCAACCTCTACGCCACCTACCCGGCCGACTTTCTCGACTACGTCAACGCGCCCATCGGCAAGGGCAAGCCCGCGCCCGGTCCGCTCAAGCCGCTGATCGCGGTGCCCACCACGGCAGGAACCGGCAGCGAGACCACCGGCGTCGCCATCTTCGACTACACGCCGCTGCACGCGAAGACGGGCATCGCGCATCGCAGGCTCAAGCCGCTGCTCGGCATCCTCGATCCCGACAACACGCGCTCGATGCCGCCCCAGGTCGCGGCCACCAGCGGATTCGACGTGCTCAGCCACGCCATCGAGTCGTATACCGCCTTGCCCTTCCACGAGCGCCAGCGGCCGGAGCGGCCGGTGCTGCGGCCCGCCTACCAGGGCTCCAACCCCATCAGCGACGTCTGGTCGCTGGAGGCGCTGCGCTGGGTGTCGAAGTACTTCGTGCGCGCGGTGGAGAATCCAGACGACGACGAGGCGCGCGAGAAGATGCAGCTCGCCGCCTCATACGCCGGCGTGGGCTTCGGCAACGCCGGCGTGCACCTGCCGCACGGCATGTCGTACCCGGTCTCCGGCATGGTGAAGGACTTCCGGCCGCAGGGCTTTCCCGGAACCCATCCCATCGTGCCGCACGGCATGTCCGTCATCCTCAACGCGCCGGCGGTCTTCCGCTTCACGGCGCAGGCCTGCCCCGATCGCCACTTGATCGCGGCGCAGATCCTCGGGGCCGACACGTCGAAGGCGAAGCTCGAGGACGCCGGCAAGATCCTCTCCGACCGGCTGGTGGCCATCATGCAGCGCCTCAAGGTTCCCAACGGGCTGCGCGCGGTGGGCTATGGCAAGGCGGACATCCCCGCGCTGGTGCAGGGCACGCTGCCGCAGGCGCGCGTGACCAAGCTCTCGCCGCGGCCGGTGGACGAGAGCGATCTGACACACCTCTTCGAGGAATCGCTGCAGGGTTGGTGACGCATGAAGGTAACGGCTGCGGTGGTGCAGGCGGCGCCGGCGCCTTTCGACAGCGCGCGGACGCTGGAAAAGCTGGAGGCGCTGGCGGCGGACGCTGCGAGGCAGGGAGCCGAGCTGGCGGTGTTTCCCGAGGCGTTCGTCTCCGGCTACCCGAANGGCATGGACTTCGGCGCGGTGGTGGGCCGGCGCACGCGCGAAGGCCGCGATCACTTCCGCCGCTACTTCGACAGCGCCATCGAGGCTCCCGGGCCCGAGGTGGAGCGAATCGCGAAGGTGGCGCGCGAGCACCGTCTGCACCTGGTGGTGGGAGTGATCGAGCGCGCCGGCGGCACGCTCTACTGCACGGCGCTCTTCTTCTCCGGCGAGGGGGGGTTCCTGGGCAAGCATCGCAAGCTGATGCCCACGGCCGCCGAGCGGCTGGTGTGGGGCATGGGCGACGGCTCCACGCTGCCGGTCTTCGACACGCGCGTGGGCCGGCTCGGCGCGGTCATCTGCTGGGAGAACTACATGCCCATGTTGCGCATGGCCATGTACGCCAAGGGCGTGCAGATCTATTGCGCGCCCACCGCCGACGATCGCGAGACCTGGCTGCCCACCATGCGCCACGTGGCGTTGGAGGGCCGCTGCTTCGTGCTCAGCGCCTGCCAGGTGCTGCGCCGGCGCGACCTGCCGGGGGACATCCCCAACGCGCTCGGCGAGGATCCGCAGACGCCGCTGATGCGGGGAGGAAGCTGCATCGTCGATCCGCTGGGCAAGGTGCTCGCGGGACCGCTCTTCGACGAGCAGGGGATCCTTACCGCCGAGCTGGACCTCGACGAGATCGCGCGGGGCAAATACGACTTCGACGTCGCGGGGCACTACTCCCGTCCGGACGTCTTCCGGCTCACGGTGAACGAGGAACCGCTGCGGCCGGTGGTGCCCGGCAAGTAGCGCCGGGCCCCCGGACGAAAACTACTTGCCGACGGAGAATCCGGAGTCGGCGACGGCCTTCTCCAGATCCGCGTGCTTGGCCTTGCTGTCGTCGTACTTCACGGTCACGACGCCCTTGGCGCGATCGGCCTTGGCCGACTCGACGCCATTGACGGCCTTCATCTTCGCCTCGGTCTTGCCGGGGCACTTCTCGCAATGCCAACCGCTGACCTTGATGTCTTCGCTCTTCACCTCGGCCAGGGCTGCGCTGCTGGCAAACAAGGCCACCGCGAACAGGACGTTCTTCATGGATTCCTCCCCTGGGGGCGAACTGCCGGGTGCGCAGCTTGGCGTTCGCCGGAGGAATCTGTCAACCCGCCGCTCTTTTCCAGGAGGCGCGCGAGGTGCTGCTTCCAGAAGACCGGGAAGGTGTGCGTGCCATGGCCGCGCGTCGACTTCGAGGCCGGAACCAGGACGTATTCGCCCTGCGGGACCTTCTTGATCTCGCGCTCCAGGATGCCCAGCTCGGGCGGGTTGATGGCGTCGTCGGCGGAGTTCACCGCCACCAGCGGAACGCGGATGGAGGCGAGCTTCGGCGAGGGATCGTAGTCGCGCGACGCGTCGAAGGCGTAGAGCACGTCGTTGGCGTCGTAGCCGGGCAGCCGCTTCTTCATCCAGTCCCGGTAGAAGGCGTCCGCCCCGTCGCGGTCGGGATACTGGTCGTGCCAGCGCAAGGGCGCGCTGCCCATCAGGAGGATGACGTCCATCGCCCCGCGCAGGCCCACCAGCGGCTGCTCGCGGTACTCCCCATTGGACCAGGCAGGGTCGCCGCGGATGGAATCCATCACCATGCTGCGCATCACGCGGTTGCGGCCGGCGATCTGCACCGGCGCGCTGGCCAGCGGCATCAGCGCGTCCATGGCGTCCGGATACTTCTCGCCCCACATCCAGGTGTGCATGCCGCCCATCGAGGTGCCGATGACCAGGCGCAGGTGTTTGACGCCGAGCCTGGCCAGCAACTCGTGCTGCGCCGCCACCATGTCGTCGTACGTGTAATGGGGAAAACGCGCGTGCAGGCCGTCGCTGGGCTTGGACGACTTGCCGTGGCCGATGCCGTCGGGGAGGACGATGAAGTGCTTCTCCGCGTCGAGAAGCTGTCCCTTGCCGAAGAGCACGCCGGCGAAGTCGTCACCGACGAACTGCGCGCCGCTGCCGGTGGTGCCGTGGAGCACCAGCACGGCTGGATGGCTCGGGTCGCCCCAGGTGCGGTAGTGGATCCGCAGCTCGGGCAGGACCTCTCCGGAGACGAAGTGGAAATCCTTGAGGGTGACGTTCCCTTCGGCCGGAGGGGCGAGGGCGATGAGGAGGGCGAGGAGCATGCGCGGAAGCATACCAACCGCGCGGCCCGATGGCGCTGCGGAGCCGGACGTTTCGTTCAGCGCTGCGATCAGGCGCTGGCGGCCGCGATGCGCGGGCCGGGCTCCTTGCCCACCCTGCCCAGCATCGCCTCCAGCTCCGGCCCCGCCAGCGTCTCCTGCGCCAGCAGCCTGCCCGCCGACTCGTCGAGCAGCTGGCGGTTGGTGGCGAGGATGGCGCGGGCCCGCTGGAACTGCGCCTCCACCATCTCGCGCACCGCCACATCGATCTCCCGCGCTGTCTCTTCGCCGTAGAGCCGCTGCGCCGCGTAGGGCTGCCCGAGGAAGGAGTTGGGCTCGCTCTCGTAGGTGACCGGCCCGAGCGCCCCCATGCCGAAGCGCGTGACCATGCTGCGGGCGATCCCGGTCGCCTTCGACAGATCGTCCGCGGCGCCGGTGGACAGATGGCCGAAGATCAGGTGCTCCGCGGCGCGTCCGCCCAAGAGCACCGCCATCTTGTTCTCGAGCTCCTCGCGGGTCATGAGGTAGCGGTCCTCGGTCGGCCGCTGGATGGTGTAGCCGAGCGCGCCGATGCCGCGCGGGATGATGGAGATCTTGTGGACGGCGTCGCTGCCCGGAAGCGCGGCCGCAACCATGGCGTGTCCCATCTCGTGGTGCGCCACGATTTCGCGCTCGCGCGGGTTGAGCAGCCGGTTCTTCTTCTCCAGGCCGGCGACGATGCGCTCGATGGCCAGGTTGAAGTCGTTCATGGCGATCTGCCCCGCTCCCCGGCGGGTGGCCACCAGCGCGGCCTCGTTGACCAGGTTGGCCAGGTCCGCCCCGGTGAAGCCGGGCGTCAACGCCGCCACGTCCTCGAGCTTGACGTCCCGATCGAGCAGCACCTTGCGCGTGTGCACCTTGAGGATCTGCTCGCGGCCGATGCGGTCAGGGCGATCGACCAGAACCTGCCGATCGAAGCGCCCCGCGCGCAGCAGCGCCGGATCGAGGATCTCGGGCCGGTTGGTGGCCGCGAGCAGCACGATGCCGGAGGCGGGATCGAAACCGTCCAGCTCCACCAACAGCTGGTTGAGCGTCTGCTCCTTTTCGTCATGGCCGCCCAGACCGGGGATGGACCCGCGGGCGCGGCCCATCGCGTCCAGCTCGTCGATGAAGATGATACAGGGCGCCTTGGCGCGGGCCTGCTCGAAGAGGTCGCGCACGCGGGCGGCGCCCACGCCGACGAACATCTCCACGAACTCGGAGCCGGAGATGGAGAAGAACGCCACGCCCGCCTCGCCCGCCACCGCCTTGGCGAGCAGCGTCTTGCCGGTGCCCGGCGGGCCCACCAGCAGCACGCCCTTTGGCATCCGAGCGCCCAGCCGGCCGTGTTCCTTCGGGTTCTTGAGGAAGGAGACCACTTCCTGGAGCTCGGCCTTGGCCTCGTCGACGCCCGCAACGTCGGCGAAGGTCACCTTGGTGTCCGTCTCCACGTACACCTTGGCCTTGGACTTGCCGATGGCCATCAGCCCGCCACCGGGCCCGCCCAGCTGCTTCGCCATGCGCCTGCCGAGGAACATCCAGATGCCGACGAAGAGGACGATGGGCACCACCCAGCCGACGATCGCAGTCAGGAAGCCGGACTCGAACTGGCCGCGGTATTCGACCCCGTGCTGGTCCAGCTCCTTGGCGATGTCGGCGTCCACCCGGACGGCGACGAAGCGCTTCTTCCCGTTCAGCTCCTGCTTGAAGTCGCCCGAGATCTGGTCCTGTCCCACCACCACGCTGGCGATCTTGTCCTCCCGGACCAGCTTCTGGAACTCGCTGTAGGGGATGGTCGCGATCGCCTGGCGGCGGCTCCAGAAGTCCTGCAGGAAGAGGACGCCCATGACCGCGATGAGCACGTAGCCGAGGTTGAAGCCGGTCTGCTTCCGGTTCATGCGCCTCCACATAACGCACCGGCGCGGGCGGCGCGATCCAGCTAGCGAAAAATTTGCGCCCGGATTTCGCGCTCCCTCCCTTGAATCCGTACGGCCCAGCGGCGGAGAATGAAGTCCAAGGAGCCCTGCATGACGTCGAGCAGAGTCGCTGCCCTTCTGATGCTCGCGCTCTCCGCCGCGGCGGCCGCCGAGCCGCTCACCGGCCGGGTGACCGTGAGCGGGTCTCCGGTCCCGCGCGTCGTCCAGGTCAACGTGGACAAGAAGTTCTGCGGCATCGAGCGCGCGGCCGCCGAGCTGGAGGTGTCGGCCACAGGCGGGCTCGCCAACGCCGTGGTCTCGCTCGAAAACCCTCCGCCCGGGAACATGCAAGGCCTTCCCACCGACGTCGACGTGCAGCAGCAGGGCTGCACGTACGTGCCGCACATCGTGCTGCTGCCGCCCGGCGGCGCGATGCGTTTCCTCAATTCGGACCCCATCGCGCACCAGGTCCGCCTGGTGGGGACCGAGACCGCGCAGAACGCCATCCAGACGAAGAACGCGGTGCTGACGCGCCGTTTCTCCACTCCCGGCGAATACGCGGTCCGCTGCGACTTGCACCCGTGGATGTCCGCCTGGGCGGTGGTGATGAAGCACCGGTATTACGCGGTCACCGACGAGGACGGGAGGTTCAAGCTCTCGGTGCCGCCCGGGCAATACACGCTCCGGGTCTGGCACGAGGTGTTCGGCACGCTGCACGGATCGGCCAACACCGGCAGCCCGGCCAGCTTCACCTTCGTGCCGGCGGCGCCGGAGCCGCCGCCCAGGCCGGCCAAGGAGATCGCCGCCGCGTCCACGGCGCCCGAGCATGCTCCCCCGACGCTGACGCGCAAGCTGCAGAGCATCCAGCAGCTGCGGGATCAGGGCGTTCTCTCGCCGGAGGAATACCGGCGCATCGTGGATTTGCTGATCGCGGGGTCGCAGTAGGGCAATCGCTGCGTGTGTTCCGGCTGGTCCGGTCGCGTCTCAGCCGTCCCGCCGGAAGATGGCGATGGCCGGCTTGCCCGGCGCAGCCTCCTCGTCGTCGAGCCCGCCCAGCAGCTTCACCTCGGCAAGCCCAACGTCCCGAGCCATGCGCGCGAGCTCGCCCGCGGTGTAGACCAGAGTCCGCGCCACGAACTCCTCCACCGCACCCTCGCGCTCAATTCGATAGGCCACGTGCAGGGCACTCTCGGACATGTCGTAGCGGCGCAGCGCGCTGAAGCGGAAGCCACCTGCCTGTACTTCGGTCCGATCGCGCAGCGCGGGCAACAGGCACTCCGCCAGCGAGGGCGCCTCCAGCACGAACCGCGCCCGCGGCTTGAGCGCCCTTGCCACCCCCCGGAGGAAGGCGCGGTTGCCCTCGTGATCCAGGTACCCGAAGCTGTTTCCCCAGCAGTATGCGCCGTCGAACCGCGCGCTCTCCTCCAGCCGATCCATCTCGCCCGCCCGGAGCGTCACGCCTTCAGGCGCTCCTTCCCCCGAAGCCGCGGCGAGCATGTCGGGCGAGAGATCGATCCCGGTGACGCGGAAGCCCATCCGCCCGAGCGCGCGGGCGTGCCGGCCAGCCCCGCAGGGCACGTCGAGCAGCTCGCCGCCCGCGGGCGCTTCCAGCGCGCTGGCCAGGAAGCGCGCTTCGTGCTCGACGCGCTCCGCGGGGATCAGCGCCGTCCAGAACGCCGAGGCCAGCGGCCCGAAGGCGCTGCGGTACCAGTGCGGATCGGCGCGGAGATCCATTCGAGCCATCCTGCCCGCCGACGGACGCGTCTGGCAAACCGCGGAATGAGGGAACCGCCAGCGCGCGCGGGTTGCGCTCTGCACCCCTGCTCTCGTACGGTCGGCGCATGTGGATCTTGCTCACCGCGCTGCTCGCGGCCGCGTCTGGAAATGGCGAGGCCGCCTCCGCGGCCCGCGCCGCCCGAGATCTCGCTTCCAGGGAGCTGGGCGTGCCGGCGGACAAGCTCGCGGTCGTCTCGGTGGAGGCAGCGGAGTGGCGGGACACCAGCCTGGGTTGCCCGCGCAAGGGCAGCAAGTATTCGGCCGCGGTCAGCCCGGGGCACAAGGTGGTGCTCAAGTCAGGAGGCAAGCAGCACGAGGTGCACGTGAGCGGTGCGCGCGCCGTGCTCTGCGAAAGCAAGGGCGAGCACGTCGCGGACGAGGCCCGCGTCTACGAGTTGGCGCGCGCTGACCTGGCCAGGCGGCTGGGCATCGCCGAGGACTCGGTGAAGGCGCATTTCATTCGCCCGCAGAAGTGGCCCGACGCGAGCCTCGGCTGCCCCCAGCCCGACACCATGTACGCGCAGGTGGAGACGCCCGGCTTCCTCATCGAGCTGGAAGCGGCGGGGAAGACGTACAGCTATCACAGCGATCGGAAGAGCGTGGTGCTCTGCCCGTGATTCGGGGACACCTTACGTAACCTTCCGTATGGTGTCCCCGAGACTCGCCGCGTTGTGCCTGATCGTCGCCTGCGCGCAGCGCGCGCCGGTCTCAGGTCCGCCCGCCACCCAGGAAAAGGAAGCCGTCTTCACTGCCTATACGCCGCTCTCCGGGAACGCTGAGATCGCGCGGCGTACGCTGCCGCCGCTCACCTTCCGGCGCGGGCAGCAGGCCCTGGCCGCGCAAGGAAAGGAGTTGGGCGGTCAGCCCGTAGATCTGATGCACGAGCGATTCTCGCTCTACGTTCCGGCAGGAGCTCCACCCGCCAAGGGCTACGGCCTGCTCGTCTTCGTCTCGCCGGGGACCGACGCCCCGCAGCCGCACCGGTGGCGTCCGCCGCTCGATCGGCACGGGCTCATCTTCGTCAGCGCGGCGCGCTCGGGAAACGAGGCCAGCATCCTGGAGCGCCGTCTTCCCCTCGCCGTGCTCGCGTACGAGAACGTGCGCGCACGGTATCGGCTCGATCCGGAGCGCGTCTATGTTGGCGGACTCTCGGGTGGGTCGCGCGTCGCGCAGATTGCGGCCCTCGCCTANCCGGACGTGTTTCGCGGCGCCCTGTTGAACGCGGGCAGCGAGCCCATCGGNGGCGAGCGCGGCGTCTACNTGCCGCCCGCNNACCTTTTCCACCGCTTCCAGCACAGCCGGCTCGTCTACGTCACCGGCTCCGAGGACGAGGGGAACCTGGAGGACGACCAGATCAGCCAGGCCTCGATGAAGGAGTGGTGCGTCTTCGACTTCGACGTGCAGGTGGCCGCGCGGCGCGGGCACGAGGCGCTCGATGCCACCTCGCTGGACCACGCGCTCGACGCGCTCGACCAGCGGCCGGCGGTGGATGCCGGCAGGCTCGCCGAGTGCAACGCGCGCATCGAGCGGGAGCTGGGGGCGAAGCTTGCCGACGCCGAGGCGGCCATCGCGCGCGGCGACCGGGACGGAGCCGGTGCGCGGCTCAAGGAGATCGACGGACGCTACGGCGGCCTGGCCGCGCCGGCCATCCTCGGCCTGGACGAGAAGCTCGCCGCGCGTCAGTGAGCCTTCCTACCGCGGAGTGAGGACGAAGGCGTGCGCCTTCTCCTGCTCGACCTGCCCCTCGCTGCAGAGGATCTGCCCGGCAGCGTTGACGCTCAGCGAGGTGCGGATGCGCACGTGCAGATCGGGGATCAGCTCGTTGAGGTCCCACATCGCGCCGTCGCGGAAGACATAGGCTCGGCTGTCGTAGTGCGCGTTGGCGGCCTCGTTGGGATCCGGGTCGGGGTCCGGGTAGAGCTTGTTGTAGACGTTGCCCACCACCACGCCGGCGTCGTTGATCCCGGTGGCCGACACCCAGGGCAGGCCCGGCAGCGTCCCGAGATCGCGCATGCCGGAACCGTCCCAGACGAAGGCGTGGATGAGATCGTCGTCGCCAGGAGTGAGCGAAGACATGCCCGCCACCTGTCCCAGCGCGTTGATGGCCTGGCCGCGGCTGAAGTCCCCTCCCAGCGATCCCAGGTGGTGCAGGCTGCCGTCCCAGAGGAAGGCGTGGCGCGGACCCGATGCGAGCTGCGACTGGCCGGTCACCTGCCCGCGCTCGTTGATGGCGAAGGAGAGGCTCTCGTTGCCTCCCAGCGTTCCGAAGTCGGTGAAGGTTCCGCCGACGAAGAGGAAGGCGTGGTGCTCGCCCGCGGGCGTCACCCAGTCGCCGGAGACCTGCATCGCGCCGTTGACCACGTTGGCCGTGTTCCGGTCGCCGCCGACGCCCAGATCGATGACCGATCCCGCGCCGGTGATGAGCACGGCGTGGGTGCCGGAGCCGCGGATCTCGTATCCCGCCACGTCCCCGTTGGCGCCGATGCCGCTGGCGATGAACCTTCGCGTCTCGCCGGGGCCGAAGAGGTGGCGCACGCTGCTCGTCCGCACGTCGAAGATCCACGGGCCTGAAGGCGAATTGCCCACCACCTGACCGCTGGCGTTCATGGCGGCGGGACGGCTGTCCTCGCCCACCACGGTCGCCAGCTGTGTCACGTCGTAGCGCGGATGATTCGCGGGCACCGGCACGAAGGTGGCCTCGACGCGGTGGTTTCCGTCCATCTTGAAGAGGCAGGTGCCGGTGCCGTTGCACGCGTCCCCCGACCAGACGATGAAGCGCGAGGCCCAGGCGGGAGTCGGCGTCATGGCCACCTCGGTGCCCTGCTTGAAGAAGGCGGAGCACTGCCCGGGGCAGTCGATGCCCTCGGGCTCCGAGGTGAGCCGGCCTGCGCCGGCGCCCTGGAACGAGACGGTGAGCGTGAAGCTGCCCGGTGGAGGCGGAGGTGGAGGAGGCGGCGGTGGGGGAGGCGGTGGCGGAGGTGGAGGAGGAGGCGGCGGTGGTGGAGGTGGAGGCGGTGGCGGCGGGACCGCCTCGAACGAAGCGACCGCCGCCGCGTCGGACTCCAGGCGCAGATCACACGCCGCGGTGCCCGTGCAGGAGCCGCTCCAGCCCTTGAATTGCGCGCCCGCCGAGGGCCGCGCCTCCAAATGGAGGACGGTTCCCGATGCCGCCGCGATCTTGCAGCTCGTGCTGCAGCTCGCTTGCGTCGACTCTACCGACCCGGGTCCAGAGACGGTGAGGTCGAGGACGCGTTGGGGCGGCGCCACGGACGCCGTAGTCTCCGGCGGCGCGGGCGAGCAGGCGAGCACCAGCACGCACGCTGCGATCAAGGCAATGGCGGACCGCATGCCTCCCCCCGTGGAAGCTCCCGTGGGGAACGTAGGCATGCGCACGCCGGCCGCACACCGCGGGGCGGCTTGGTTCAGAGCGAGCGGAGGTAATTGGCCAGTGCCGTCTTTTCGTCCTCGGTCAATCGGAGATGGAAATGGCGATCGTAATGGTCGATCACGTCCCCGAGGGTGGCGAACCGGCCGTCATGGTAGAAGCCGCCTTTCGCCCGCACGAAGAGGCCCCGCAGCGGCGTCGTCCGGTAGCGCTCGTCGGGCGAACGGAGCGCCTGGAAATCGTCGATGCCGATCTCCTCCGCGGTGTGCATGCCCCATCCGGGCTCCGTGAAGAGCGGAGGCACGTGACACCGCGCGCAGGCTGCCTTCGAGCTGAAGATGGCCTTGCCCTGCTCCGCCAGCCTCTTGTCGTAAGAGCCTTCCGGCGGCTTCGGCGCCGGGATCGCCAATTGGTAGAAATGCAGCGCCGCCAGCTTCTCGGTGACGTGGTCGTCGCGCGGCGCGAGGTGACCGGTCCTGACGCGCTTGGCGATGGGAAACTTCTTCGCGTCGTCCAGCCGCGGATCGAAGAACGTGCCCATGCCGTGCATCTGCGTGATGGCCACGTACGCGTTCCAGTACGTCACCGTGCCCCAGCCCGTATAGGTGTGCAGGTTGACGCCGGCGAGGCCGAACGCGGCGGGAATCACCGTCGCCGCGCTCTTGCCGTCGGGCCTGAACGCCTTGCCGTCCAGCAGCAGCTCGGCGTCGTATTTTCCCGGTCCCCAGCTCTCCAACACCTTCTTGACGGTGGCCACGTCGACGCCCAGGATCTCGGCGATGACCGACAGGTCGGGCGCCAGCGCCGCGATCTTCCCGACGTCGAGGTCGCGGTTCGGCCAGCCGTCGAGACGCCGGCCGATGCCCTTGCCGAAGTTGTCGTCGGTGGTGGAGTGGCAGAGCGCGCAGGTGATGCCGATGGAGACCATCCGATCGCCCTGGTAGAATGCCTTCACGCCGACGACGGCGTCGTGCTTGAGCAGGTTGTTGGTGTTCTCGGGGTCCTCGAAGCTGAGCGTACCGCCCTTGATGACGTCGCCCACGGCGCTCGGCACGCGCCCGAAGTCGACGCGCAGCCCCAGCGCCAGCGCGGTGCGCGGCGTCAGCCCCTGGCCGGTGCCGCCGTGCTTCTCGCCGGCGATGACCTCGTGCAGTCGCAGCTTGCCGCCCCAGAACTGCTCGCTCCCGAAGGTCTCGTCGCGGAAGATGTCGCGCCCCCGCTCGAGCATCTTCTTCGCGCTGTCGTCGATGGCGTGCTCATAGCTCTCTTCGGGAGCTTGCTTGACCGCGATGTTTTGCGGGGTCTCGGCAGGCGCAGGCGAATGGCAGCCGGCGAGCGCCAGCATGGAGGCGACGAGTACGGATCGCATGCAGGGAACCTCTTTCTTCCCCCGGGGTCGCTTCCAATGGCGCGCCGCATTCCGGACCGCAAGTACCGCCGGCATGGAGTGTCCGGATGCCGTCCGTGGCCGCGGCGCGATAAGGTCGCGTCCATGCGCATCCTGTTCCTGGTGGCGATGTTCTGCGCCGCGCTTCCCGCGCGAGCGCAGCAGGCGGTCTTCCTGGTCCGGCACGCGGAAAAAGCCGACGCCTCGAAGGATCCGGTCCTCTCGTCCAAGGGGCAGGCGCGGGCCCGCGCGCTCTCCACGCTGCTCCGCGACGCCGGCATCACCGCGATCTGGGCCACGGATCTGCGCAGAACGCAGTTGACGGCGCAGCCGTTAGCAAAGCTGAAGAAGCTGGAAGTGCGCGTCCACGCCGCCAAGGACATCTCCGGGCTGGTGGCGGAGGTGCGCCGTATGGCGGCGAACGGCAAGGCGCTGGTGGTCGGCCACAGCAACACGCTGCCCGAGATCGCCGCCGCCCTGGGCGTGCGCGAGAGGATCGAGATCGCGGACGACGAGTACGACGCGCTGCTGGTGGTGGTGCCGGAGCCGGGCGGCGGTGCACGGCTGCTGCGCTTGCGACAGCCGGATCCAAACTAGCCGTGTTCATTTTCGCTCGTCGTGCCCGGAATCCCGGTCTGCCGGTCCATTGGAGTGCAATGCAACCCTCCAAAGGAGGAGCCCTGCAATGACCGCGCGATCCCTTGCCCTCTCCTGCATCGTCCTCGTCGCCTGCGGCGGCGGCCAGACGACCCCGCCCGCGACCTCCACCACCATCGGGCCGCTGGGCGGCGTGGTGCAGATGCCTTCCGGCCCGGCGCTGAACATCGTCGCCGGCGCGCTGCAGGCGGACACCACCATCACCGTGCGGGCGCGCAGCTCGGCGCCCGGAGATGCGCTCTCCACCGTCTACGAGTTCGAGCCCGCGGGCCTGACGCTCGCGCGGCCTGCCACGCTTTCCATTCCGGTGGGCGCCGGCGTCCAGACGGCCTCGCTCTTCTGGACCCGCGCGGGCACCGCCAACGACTTCGACAGCGTGCCGGCCATGGTGCAGAACGGCGCCGCTTCGGCCACGGTCGACCGGCTCGGCGCGGGCTATGCCGGACCTGCGCGAGGCGCGCCGCGGACGGTGAGCGGCCAGCTGAGCACGGTGTACTGGGCGGACGACGGCACCAGGACGACTCGGCCGGGCGCGTTCGGTCCGCGCCTGAACGTCTCTGCCGTCTGGATTCCCGCGGGTCCCAACTACCGGCGCCTGCCCGTCTCCATGGGGGCGGATTCCAGCTTCTCGGCTCCCGGCGTTCCCGCAGGACCCTACTTCCTGGAGGTGGACACCATCTGGGACGCCACCACCACCTGGGCCCAACTGGTGGAGATGAGCACCAGCACGCCCGACCTGTCCCTGGTCACCACCGCCCGCCCCGACGTGGAGGTGGCTTCGCGCGAGACCGACTTCACCCTCGACCTGCTCGGCCTGACCCCCTGGATCAGGCCCTCTTCGGGGTTCACCGGCGACATGCTGCTGCTCGCGGGCTCGCAGCCGCACGTCTACGGAAGGCCGCAGGTGGCGGCATCCGCGCCGCCTGCAGGAGCCAGCAGCTTCCACGCCACCTTCGACTGGAACCAGATGAGCACGGCGCAGGCCATCGCCCTGCCCGACGCCTCCAAGGGCGACGTGGTCTTCGCCTACCAACGCTCGAGCACGCCCATCGGCAGCGGCGCCAACCAGGGAGTCTCCCACGTGGCCTCGCGGTTCGCGCGCCTCGACGGCCTGACGCTGCACGACGGCATCGCCGCCAGCGCGTCGGTGACGCTCGCAGACGCGCCGCAGACCGGCAGGCTGCGGGCGAACCTGCGCAACTCCCCCTGGGCAGCGTTGCTCGCCGACGCGAATCCCGCCACCAAGCCCGACGGCAACCAGGGAGTCTCGCTGCTGGCCGTTCCCAGGACGCTGGACTTCCCCGATTCGCCGGTCCTGAGCGCCACCACCTCGCTGGCCTGGATCCAGGGGCCGCCGCTCGGCGACGTCGACTACGGCGTCGTGTCTTACGGCCAGTTTCTCGGCGCGGGGTGGAAGGAGGCGCGGTACGTCCTGTACCTCGCGACGGCGGACGTGCCCATGCCCGGAACCACCGCGACGTNTCCCATGGGGCTCGCCTTCGTCTCGTTCGAGCCGATGCCGGCGGACGACGAGATCGTGCCGGTGCTGGGTCCGCCGCGCCTTCCGCGGATCGAAGGCCGCGACGCCTTCCAGGCGCAGAGCGGCGTCGGGTTGCGCCCCACCNTCTCGTGGTCTCCGCCGCGGCTGGGAGGCGCCACGTCCTACGTGGTCCGCATCGATCAGGCGAGCGGTCCTCCGGGACCCTTCGCCTCCATCTCGCTGGTGGTNTACGGCGTGACCTCGGTTCAGGTCCCCGATGGACTGCTGGCCAAGGGGAGCCAGTACGCCGCCACCATCAGCTCCTTCTCCGCCGCCTGGGACAAGCTCGATCGTCCGCCGCTGCGCAGCGGGATGCCGTGGTCCATGTCCGATTGCGTTACCGCGGTGTTCACGCCCTGACCAGCCATTGACTCGGTTGCCCGGGAAAAGGTACGCGGATTACGGCAGTCAACCGGCAGGGAGGGATACGCATGCGCAAGATGTCAGTGATCGTCGCGGCATTGATGCTGTGCGGAACGGCAGCGTTCGCAGTATCGGACAGGTACGGCACCGCGGGCTGCGGCCTGGGTTCGCTGGCGTTCGGCAACCAGAAGGGACCCATCCAGATCATCGCCGCCACCCTCAACTCGTTGTTCGGCAGCCAGACCTTCGGCATCACCACCGGGACCTCGAACTGCGCCGAGACCGGCGGCGGGCTCTCCAGCGCCAGGGTGTTCATCGAGACCAACCGCGAGGCACTGACAAAGGACATCGCCCGCGGACAGGGCGAGACAGTGAAGAACCTGGCCACGCTGGTGGGCTGCAGCGACGCGGGCGCGATGGGAGCCACGCTACAGAAGAACTTCGGCACCATCTTCCCCAAGGCCTCGACGCCCGTCGACCAGGTGTCCGACAGCATCTTCTCCACGCTCAAGGCGGAGAAGTCGCTGACCTGCGACAAGCTGAGCTGATCCCTGCGGACCGCCGCGCGTCTCGGTCCCTTGCTGTTCTTGCCGCTGCTCGCGGTGTCGTTCGCGCCGCGAGCAGCGGCAGGCGCTTCGGCTGCCGCCGAGCTCGCGGCGCAGGCCCGCGCGCTGCACCTCGAAGAAGATCGCGAGTGGCTGCGCCTGGGCCACTGGCATCGGACGCTCCTCGGCGGCTACAAGAGCCAGGCGGACGGCCCGGACTTCTTCCTCGCCGCGGACGGCAAGACCAACCCGGGCGCCGAGCTGGCCGCGACGCTGCAGGCCATGTACGGCGAGCTCCGGCTCAGCGACGAGCAGCGCGCGCGCAACGTGGTGACGCCCGAGTGCCGCTTCCCGGCCCGGATGGGCTGGCTTCTCGGCAAGCTGCGGCCGGCGAGCGTTCCGCAACTCGACTGCCCGCGCCTCGACGAGTACTGGCGGCACGTGGACCCCGAATCCGCCAGCCTGATCTTCTCTTCGTACTACCTGAACAATCCTTCCTCGATGTTCGGGCACACCTTCCTGCGCATCCGCAAGCGCGGCGGGAACGTTCCCACCGCCCGGCGCGAGCTGCTGGACTCGAGCGTCGATTTCTCCGCGACCCCGGACACGCACAACCCTGTGCTCTACGCGGTGAAGGGGCTCACCGGGATGTTCCCCGGCACGTTCCACCTCATGCCCTACTACTACAAGGTGCGCGAGTACAACGACTACGAGTCGCGCGACCTCTGGGAGTACGAGCTGTCGCTCACCCCGGCCCAGCTCGCCATGCTGGTGGCGCACCTCTTCGAGCTGGGGTCCACCTGGTTCGACTACTACTACGCCGACGAGAACTGTTCGTACCACGTGCTGGCGGCGCTGGAAGCGGCGGCGCCGGAGCTGCAGCTCCTCGACGGGCTCAAGCTCCCGGTGGTGCCCGGCGACACCGTCAAGGCGCTCTATGCCAACCCGGGCCTGGTCAAGGAGGTCCGCTACCGGCCCAGCGCCTGGACGCAGTTCCGCGCCCGCATCGCCGGCATGGACCGGGCCTCGCTCCGCGCGGTGGAGTCGGTGGCGGAAAACCCCGAGGCGCCCGTGCCGGCGGCCGGCGGAATGCGGATCCTCGACGCGGCTGCCGACCTGATCGACGTGCGCTACGCCCACGATCTGATCGCCGAGCCGGACGGAAAAGGCGGCCGCATCAAGCAGCGCGTGCTGGAGCGCCGCGCGGGAATGCAGGTGGTCAGCCCGGAGCTCCGGGTCGAAGCGCCGCTCGAGCGCAGGCCCGATCTCGCGCACGGCTCGGCGCGCGTCTCCGCGGCATTCGGCGGCTCCACCGCGCGCGGGCCCCTGCTCTCCCTCGGCTACCGCCTTTCACTGCACGACCTCGTCGATCCCCCGACGGGCTACCCCGAGCTGTCGCAGATCGAGTTCTTCCCCACCGAGCTGCGCTTCTATCCGCGCGACCAGGCCGTCGAGCTGGAGCGGATCGACTTCGTGGAGCTGGTCTCGCTCCATTCCATCTCCACCTTCGATCAATCGCTCTCCTGGCGCGTGCGGGCAGGAGCGCGGCGCCTGCGCGACGGCGGCTGCGACGGATGCCTCGCCGGCTCCGGAGTCATCGGCACGGGCCTGTCTGTGGCCACCGAGGGCGAAACGCTGGCGGTGTTCGCCTTCGCGGACTTCGCTCTCGACGCCGCGCCGTCGCTGCGCGGGATCGAGGGCGCTCCGGGGATCCGCGCCGGCGTGGGCCCCTCCGGCGGACTGCGGCTGCGCCTGGGCGAAAGCCTCGCCCTGGTCGCAGGCGGCCGGTTCCAGTATTTTCCCTTCGCGATCTCGCGCACCTCATGGGCCGTCGAATCGAGCCTGCGCTGGTCGCCGTTCCGGAACTGGGCGTTGGGAGCGACGGGCAGCTACCAGGCCTCTGCCACCGAGGCAGCGCTGCAGGCGTTCACCTATTTCTGAAGTTCAGTCGTCGGCGCGGTCTACCACCGCCAGCGCGTAGGGATCGTTTCCCACGCCGGTGACCGTGGCCACTACCGCCCTGGTGCGCAGGTCGACGATCCACACCGTGCCGGTGGGCTGGAAAGGCGTCAGCGTGACGCGCGGCCCGCCCGAGATGACGGCGTAGCGTCCGTCCGAGGTCACCGCCGAGCCCTTGGGGCGCGCCGGCCGGATGGCCGCGCCGTCCGGCTCCGACGGCCGGGTGAGCGGGATGCGGGCGACCTCCGCCTTGGGATCGTGGGCCAGCGCGCGCGCGAGGTCGACGATGGAGACGTTGTTGGAGCGGAAGTTCGGGACCACGATCTGCTTGCCGTCCGGCGTGAAGGAAGGGATGAACGGCCGCGTCTGGACGTTGGGATCGCTGGTCCCCACCAGCACACGGGCCACCTCGGCGTCGGCGGCCCGCACCCGCGCGCGCTCGACGTCGATGATGGAGATGGTGTTGCCCTCGAAGGCGACGCGCTGGCTCTCCCGGTTGGCCGCGACGATAAAGCGCCCGTCGGGGCTGGCCGCGATTCCCCAGGGGCCGATCTGGGTGGGGATGCGCAGGATCTCCGACCGCCGGTTCCCGGCCAGCGCCTGCTCCAGGTCGATCACGGACACGTCGTCGGTGCCGCCGTTGGCGACGAAGAGATAGGACTTGCCGTCCTTGCCGTGGCCGACGGCGAGGCCGTTGCTGTCGGGGAAGCAGCCCCACTCCGGATTCGGGGAGAGCAGCGGGACCGGCGCGGGAGGGCCGTGCGGCGAGACGAAGGGGACCACGAATCGCGACGCGCAGTCGGGGTGGGCGGTTCCCAGCGCCAGCTCCACCTCCCCGCGCAGGCTTCCGGTCCGGCGATCGACGAAGGTGATCCGGTTGCCGCCGTCCTCGGTGAGGTGGCTCTCGGCGTTGGCGACGACGAACAGATCGGGCAGGAGCGCGAGACCCACCGCGCCGAAGTGGCCGCTGTCGATGTGGCGATCCAGAGCCGCCGCCGTGTTGTCGTCCTTGCGATCGATCATCTTCTGGATCGACATCACGGCGATGTCGCCGCGGCCGCCGTGCTGCAGGAATTCGTCGTTGTCGATGGCGCCGTGGTGGTTGACCACGAAGGCCGTCTTGCGATCCTCGCTGATCACCACGTTGGCCGGATCGCCCAGCGGCCTGCCGTCGAGGCGGTCCAGCGCCGTCTTCGAGCGGCTGACGATGGCGTTGGGCGTCTTGTCGTTTTCCGGCCGCAGCGCCTTGCGCAGATCGATGGCGTACATCCGCGGATCCCTGCGGCCGGTGGCGAGGATGAAAGTCCTGCCATCGTCGCCGGCCGATGCGCTGCCGACGAGAGAGAGCAGCAATGCGCCGGCGGCCAGCCCGTGTCGGAGCGTCATGTGGGGCCCCCTTCGGTGTTCAGCTATCTCAGACGAAGGTTGGATGGCAAGGGCGCTCGCCGCAGCGCGCCTCGATCCGATGACGGTGCTGCGCAGCGAGTGACTGCTAGTCGTCGTCCAGGTCTTCGATTCCCGCCGCGAACCAGGCGCCGCCGGTATTGCGGATGAGCAGCACTGGACTGGCGCAGCCGGAGGGAGCCGGCGTGAGCACGTCATCGATGCGGAAGTCGCCGTTGGGCTGCAAGGGGACACCCGTGGTGTCCGTGTTGCGCAGCGTGAAGGGCGCCGCCGCTTCGCAGATCAACGTGGCGAAGACCTTCTGGTTGGCGTTGCCGCCGATGCCGTTGCCGCCGGCGAGCAGCAGGCCCTTTCCGCGCACGCTGATGCTCCCGTCCCTCCCGACCGTCGCCCGCAGGTCGGCAATCCGCCAGATCTGACCCGGCGGCTGTACGCCGCGCACGATGTTGCGGTTCACCACCTCCGCCGTCGGGGCGGTACCGACGCCAGAGGACACGGGGATCACGCCGACGCCGCCCTTGAACTTCACCAGCGTGTCGTCGGCGGAGGCGACGAACGCGGCCAGACCCACAGAGAGTGCCAGGCCGAACACTTTCTTCGACATGCGAGACTCCTTTCCCTGCTATCGGGCGCGGCACGCTAGCCGTTGCGGCCCACGAGATCCAGCTTGGAGTCGAAGCGGTCCTGGCACGGATGTTTTCTGTGCCGGCAGCCCGCCATCGGGTGTCCCGGATAACGCATCAGGACCAGCTGCAAGAACCAGCGAGGGAAAATGAACGCCACCGTCCGGCTACTTGTTCTTTGTGCGATGGTCTTGACTGCCTGTAGCGCCGAAGTCGATCCGGCAGATCAGACGACGCCGGAAGAGGAGACGTTCTCGGCCCTGCTCTTGCAGACCTGCACGGCGGTGAACATCCGCAGACAGCCCATCAAGGGCACGCTCTGCGGCGGAACCTCGCACGCCTTCGGGTGCACTCCAGGCGTGCTTTACAATTGCAACGACAAGAGCCTGACCGGCAACTGCACCCTCGCCACGGTGTGCGCCAATGGGTGCAGGACCGATGGGCTCCGGGACACGTGCTTCGCGGGCGCCACTCCGCTCGTGCTCGGCGCATCCTCGCCGACCGGCGGCGTCGACGAGCGGGCCACGGTCACGCTCTCCGATGCGCATCCGCGATCCAACGGCATCGTCAACATGCGCATCGACCGCGGCGACCTGATCGCCGCCCGCTTCAGCTGCAACGTGCAGGACATCCCTCCCGGCGTCCCCGCGGTGTCGTTCGACATGCCCACGGCGGTGGTCTCCGCGCCGACCCCGGTGGCGGTCTACACCGACATCGCCTACATCGACGCGAGCGGCGTGGGGCGCGAGCTCGCCTCTCCCGCGATCACGGTCACCTTGCAGCCCGGCGGCACCGCCAAGCCGCCGCCTCCCATCGCTTCCTTCGAGATGACGCCGTCCACCATCGGCCCCGGCGGGATCTCCTTTGCCGACGTGGTGCTGCAGCAGATGGCGCCGATCCCCGGGGTATCGATCAGCATGGCCAGCAGCGATCCGGCGATCGCCGCCCTCATCCCCAACGGGGTGCCGTTCGTGCAACCCGGCTGCACTGCCGTCAATCTGGTGGAGACCGTGGAGGCGGCGCTGGATGTCGCCTCGAACACCACCGTCACCATGAGCGCGAGCTCCGGCGCGCCCGGCCAGGCGCCGGTCACGGCGCCGCTGCTGATCACCAGCGGCTGCACGCCGAAGACCTGCGACGCCCTGCCGATGCCCTTCTGCACCGGGGACGACGGCTGCGGCGGCACGCTGCACTGCGGTTGCAACTTCGGCCAGACTTGTGGCGGCGGCGGGACTCCCGGCGTCTGCGGCGACCCCCCTCCTCCTCCTCCTCCGCTTCCCGCGACCTCGGCGCAGCTCACCGTCGTCGCCACGGGCCGCAGCGGCGTGACCGTCAGCTCCAACCCGGCGGGCTTGAGCTTGACGTCCGGGCAGTCGGCGTCGGCGGGCTTCCCGGTGGGTACCCAGGTGACGCTCAGCGCCGGCGGCGGAAGGACGGTCTTCTGGTCGGGGGCCTGCTCGACTTCGAGGGACACGCCGAGCTGCACCTTCACGCTGAACGCGGACGCCAGCGTGACGGCAAACATCCACTGACGGCCTTTTTCAGCCCGCCAGCGTCAGCGCCGCTCGCTGCAGATTGGAGCGGGCGTGGAAGAGGCGGCTCATGACCGTGCCCTTGGGGATGTGCAGGACGCGGGCGATCTGCTCGTAGGAGAGTCCCTCCACCTCGCGGAGGAGGAGGATCGCCCTGTGGTTCGGTGACAGCGCCTCGAGCGCCGCCTCGGTCTGCTTCGCCAGCTCGCGGATCTCGAAGGTGTGCTCGGGCGTCGGCGACGGATCGGCCGGCTCGGCGTCTCCTTCGAGGTCTTCGAACTGCTCCGTCGTCCGTCCGCGCTTGCGCTGCGCGTCGATGCAGAGGTTCGTCGCGATGCGATAGAGCCAGGTGAAGAGCGCCGCATCGTTGCGGAAGGACTTGTAGAACCTGAAGGCGCGGAGGAAGGTTTCCTGGGCCACGTCGTCCGCCAGGTCCGGGTCGCGCAGCATCCCGAGCGCCAGCCGGAGGATGCGGGCGTGGTTCTCTTTCACGATCCGCTCGAACGCGTTCGCGTCGAGGGGAGGAGTGGGGCGTTCCTCCTCGCTGGGGATTGCTGCCTCAGCGGGCAGAGGAGCAAGCCGGGGCAGCCGGACGTGGGCGGAGGCAACTCGGGCCGTTTGGGAAGCCATGCAGGTCATCAACGCAAGGCACATGCCGCGGATTGCCTGGGTAACAAACCGAAATGTTCCAGTCTTTTGCTTCGGGTCGCCGTCGAGAGGACGCCGGGGCGGAGGGCTCGGTCGTCCGCTGAACGCCGGTTCGGATTCAGTTGTTTCATACGCCTGTTGACAGTGATCCAGTTGCTAGATAGCAGGAGGCCATGGCGCTCTTGCTGACCCGCGATCAGGTGGCCAGGCTGCTGTCGCTCGACGAGTGCATCGTCGCGGTCGAGCACGCCTTCCGCCTGCACGGCGAAGGCCGCGTCCCGGCTCCCGGCGTCCTGGGGATGCAGATGGGAGCCGGCGGCTTCCACGTCAAGGCGGCGGTGCTGCCGCTTTCCCGTGCTTGGTTCGCGGCCAAGGTGAACGGCAACTTCCCCGGCAACCCGGACCGATTCGGGCTGCCCGCCATCCAGGGGACCCTCGTGCTGGCGGACGCCTCCAACGGCGAGCCGCTCGCGGTGATGGACTCCATCGGGATCACCACGCTGCGCACGGGCGCGGCCACCGCGGTCGCTGCCGGGCGGTTGGCGCGACCCGACTCCCGGGTCGCCACCATCTGCGGATGCGGCACGCAGGGCCGCGTCCAGTTGCAGGCCCTCTCGCGCGCGCTGCCGCTTGCCAAGGCCTTCGCGTGGGACGTCGACGCCTCGCGCTCCCGGCTCCTTGCCACCGAGCTGTCCACCCAGCTGGGTATCGCCGTCGAGGCGACCGCGGATCTCGCTTTTGCTCTCGCCCAGAGCGACGCCTGCGTCACCTGCACGCCCTCGCGCGCGCCGTTCCTCCGCCGCGAGTTCCTCCGTCCCGGCACTTTCGTGGCAGCGGTCGGCGCGGACAGCCCGGAGAAGCAGGAGCTGGATCCCGCGATCCTCGCCGCGGCAACCGTGGTGGTCGACGTCCTGGAGCAGTGCGCCGCCATCGGCGAACTGCACCACGCACTGGAGGCGGGCCTGATGGGCCGCGACGGCGTCCACGCCCAGCTGGGCGAGGTGGTGGCCGGCGTGAAACCCGGTCGCCGCTCGGACGCCGAGATCGTCGTCTTCGACAGCACCGGGACGGCGCTCCAGGACGTGGCCGCCGCGGCGCTGGTGTACGAGAAGGCCGTGCGGGAGGGAGTGGGAACGCCCTATTCGTGACGCAGGGCCTCGATGGGATCGAGCCGCGCCGCGCGGGTCGCCGGGTAGAAGCCGAAGAAGACGCCCACCAGCGCCGAGACCAGCGGCGCGATCACCACCGCGTCCGGCGGAATCACGATCGACCATCCCAGCGCGCGCCCGATCACCACGCAGCCGGTGACTCCGAGCACCAGCCCGAGGAGGCCGCCCAGCACGGTGAGCATCATCGCCTCGCCCAGGAACTGCATCCGCACCGCTCCGCCGGTCGCGCCGACTGCCAGCCGCACGCCAATCTCGCGCGTCCGCTCCGTCACCGACACCAGCATCACGTTCATCACCCCGATACCGCCCACCACCAGCGCGATGGAGGCGATGGCGACGAGAAGCGCCTGCAGCGTGTAGCTGGTCTCGATCTGCGCCTTGATCAGCTCGTCGGGCCTGCGGATGTTGAAGTCGTCCTCCTGGCCCGGTTGGATGTGGTGGCGCTGGCGGAGCAGCGCGGTGATCTCGTCGATGACCGGGTTCACGGCCTGCGGCGAGACCGCCGAGCAGAGGATGTCGTCGAGCCAGACCTGGCTCCGTCCGCGGATCTTCTTCACCGCGGTGGTCCAGGGGAGGATGAGCGTGTCGTCCTGATCGGAGCCGGTGGCGGTCTGTCCCTTGCGCGCCAGCACGCCGACGACGGTGAAGAGCTGCTCGTTCACGCGCACCGTCTCGCCGATGGGGTCGCGGTCGCCGAAGAGCTGCTCGCGCACGGTCTGCCCCAGCAGCACCACGCTGCGGGCGCCGAGCACGTCCTCCTCGAGGAACTGCGCGCCCAGCGCGGCCTCCCAGTGCTTGATGTCGAAGTAGGTGACGTCCACGCCGCGCCAGTGGGTGTGCCAGTTCCGCTCTCGGGAGACGACGTGTGCGCTGCCGTCCACGTTGGGCGTCATCCACTTGATCAGGGGGTTGCGCGCCACCGCCTCCGCATCGGCGAGGATGAGGCGGGTGGTGCCGTGGGATCCGGTGCGCACGCCGCTGGGCGCGCGCGATCCGGCCTCGATCCAGACGAAGTTCTCGCCCAGGTTCTGCAGCTGCTGCTCTGCGCGGCGCGACCCGGCGCGGCCGATGGCCACCACGCAGACCACCGCCGCGACGCCGATCATGATCGCCAGCGCTGCCAGCACGCTGCGCAGCCGGTTGCGGGCGACCGCGCGCCAGGCTTCACGAAGGAAGAGGTTTCCGACCAGCTCCAGCACGATGCGGAGTCTACCCTTCCCCTCCGCGGCGCCGCCGCCGGAAATACTCGTAGAGATCGTCGAGGACGGCGCCGGCGCGCTGCAGCCGGACCTCGTCCTCGGGATGCGCCATGGCGATGCCGTTGACCAGGTGCTCGAAGCCCGCGTTGTCCGACCGCCCGTACTTCTCGTCCTTCAGGTCGATGTCGTGGACGATCTCGCCGATGGCACGCAGCGCCGCGTCGGTGATCTCGAAGCGCGCCAACAGCACCTCGAAGGTGCAGAGCTCGCCCTGGTGCGTGAATTCGCCGTCGAACATGTCGAAACGCAGCTCGCCCTGGCGGTGGCGGTAGTCCCGCGCCGGGACGAACTTGAACTTCGCCTGCGGGTCGATGCAGCGCCGGATCAACCAGGCGCTGGCCATGCGGTCCACGTGGATGCCGGTCCGGGTGACCCAGGTCGCGCCCACCGGTTTCTTCAGCGGAGCGGCGCGGGCAGCAGGCTCCTCTCCCGGCGGCCGCCGGGCCAGCTTCTCCTCCAGCTCCCGGAGCAGGCCCTGCACCGGTTCGCGGCTGCGCGCCTGGAAGAAGTCGATGGCGGCGACGTCGGCCATGCGCCTTTGCAGCCGCGCGACGGCGGCGGTGAGCTCGCCACGCTTCTCCTCCGGGACCTCGCCCTTGCGGGGCAGCCGGCGCAGGAGCGACCGGACCTCCTCGCCCACGGCCTGGTACTCCGTATCGCGCGCGGCGCGGAACATCTCCTTCACCTGCTCGTCGTTGAGGCCCTCCACCAACCGGGCCTCGACCAGCGAGGCGTCGCCACCGCCCTCGACGATCTCGCGCAGCACCCAGTTCAGATCCTCCTGCGACTGCTCGCCGGCCGGCAGCGCGTAGACCGAGTTCTTGATGCCCACCGCGCCCAGCTTCTGCAGCTGGCGCCAGATCTTCACGCGGAAGTAGTTCGGTTTGGGCGGGATCTGATGGATGAGCAGCAGCCAGCCGCCCTTGTCGCGCTCCGCCACGGCGGGGTTATAGTGCAGCCGTATCACCTGTCAATTCACAGCCGTTCAGCTGAAGCGCAGAGGAGCTCAGGCGAGCACGTCGGCGAAGGCCGGCACCCGGTCGAAGACCGCCTTGGCGAAGGGACAGACCGGCACCAGCTTGACGTGCTGCTCGCGCGCCCAGCTGACCGCGGCCTCCACCAGCTTGCGCGCGACGCCCTGGCCGCGCAGCGAGTCGTCCACCTCGGTGTGGTCGAGGACCACCAGCTTGCCGTCGGGTCCGACGGAAAAGGTCAGCTCTGCAAGGCGGCCCTTTTCGCCCTCGATGAAGAACGCCCCGCGATGGCCTCGCTGCTCCCGCTGCACCGCCGTCGTCTGGTCCATGGCTCACTCCGCAAGCGCGCGGTGGACGAGCTGGATGGCGGTGGAGCCTTCGCCCACGGCGGCCGCCACCCGCTTCATGCTGCCCGAGCGCACGTCGCCCACCGCAAAGACGCCCGGCGCGCTGGTTTCCAGGATCCACGGCGCGCGCGGCAGCGGCCAGCTCGATCGGTCCACCGCCTCGCCCGTCTTGACGAAGCCTTTCTCGTCCAGCGCGACGCAGCCCTGCAGCCAAGCCGTGTTCGGATCCGCGCCGGTCATGACGAACACGTGCCGGATGGCGAGGGACCGCCGCTCGCCCGCGCGCAGGTCGCGCACTTCCAGCGTTTCCAGATGGTCCCCGCCGCCGGCGCCGACCACTTGCTGGAAGGGTTGCACGGACACGTTCGCGGTCTGCTCCAGGCGGCTGACCAGGTAGCGGGACATGGTGTCGGCGAGCCCGCGCCCGCGCACCAGGATGCGCACGCTCCGCACCCGCTGGGCGAGGAAGACAGCGGCCTGGCCGGCGGAGTTGCCTCCGCCGATGACGACGGCGTCCTCGCCGCGGCAGAGCTCGGCTTCCATGGCGGTGGCCGCGTAGTACACGCCGGCTCCTTCGAAGCGCGCCAGCGCGGGGGAGTCGGGCTTGCGGTACTGGACGCCGGTGGCGATCACCACGGTCCGCGCATGGAGGGTGGCGCCGTCCGAGAGCTCCACCGCGTAGGGCCGCCGCTCGCAGCGCAGGGCCGCCGCGGCGCGAGCCACCACGATCTCCGCGCCGAACTTCTCTGCCTGGGCGTAGGCGCGGCCGGCCAGCTCGTGTCCGGAGATCCCGGTGGGAAAGCCCAGGTAGTTCTCGATGCGCGTGCTGGCTCCAGCCTGGCCGCCCGGCGCGCTGATCTCCAGCACCAGCACGTCCAATCCTTCCGACGCGCCGTAGACCGCCGCTGCCAGGCCTGCGGGACCGGCGCCCACGATCACCACGTCGCGGACCAGTGCGGGGTCGAACGCGGGGTTGAGCCCCAGGCATTGGGCGATCTCCAGATTCGACGGATTCTTCAGCACCCGCTGCGAGCGGCAGATGAGGATGGGGACGTCGCCGACGCTGAGGTGGAAGCGATCGAGCAACGCCTGGACGTCGGGATCCTGGTCCACGTCCACGTACGCGTACGGCTGGGCGTTGCGGCCGAGGAACTCGCGAATGCGCAAGGTCGCGGCCGAGTGCGTGGACCCGACCAGCACCGCGTCGCCCGCGCCGGCAGCGATCAGACCGACCCGGCGCAGGATGAAGGCGCGCATCAGCACTTCGCTGAGGTCGGGATCGAGCTGCACGATCTTGCGCAGCGCCTCGGGCGTGATGACCAGCAGCTCACCCGGCTTCGCGACGCGAATGCGAACCAGGGTGGACCGCCCCGTGATCAGGCTCACCTCGCCGGTGAACTGTCCCTCCCGCAGCATTCCCAGAGGTTGCTCCCCGCGCTCGGTGGGCTGCACGATGGCCAGCGCGCCGGAGACGACCACGAAGAAGCCCGGCGCCACCTCGCCTTGATCGACGACGATCTCTCCTTCTGCGCAGGTCCTGCGCTGCCCGATACCGGCCAGGCGCTCCAGCTGCGCGGCAGAGAGCCGTGGAAAGGTGCGATCGGTCGTCATCGCCGTTCCTCTTCTACACCGGGAGGGGACAGCGCGCGCCCGGGTTGCGCGGGGGCGACTCGTAGCGGTATCTCAGGTGGACGGGCAGGCCCGGCCTGCCATCTGAAAGGATCGCCGCCATGACGTCCGGACTGATGGCGTTCACGCTGTTGCACGTCGTCCTGAGCCTGATCGCCATCGGCAGCGGATTCGTCGTCGCCGGAGGGCTGATCTCCGGGAAGAGCCTCGACGGCTGGACCGGAGCGTTCCTCTTCACCACCGCCGCAACCAGCCTGAGCGGGTTCGCCTTCCCCTTCACCACCTTCCTGCCCTCGCACGCGGTCGCCATCGTCTCGCTCGCCGTGCTGGTGGTGGTGGTGCTCGCACGGTACTTCAAGGATCTGGCGGGAGGATGGCGCCGCACCTACGTGACGGGCGCGGTGCTGGCCCTCTACCTGAACGTGTTCGTGCTGCTGGCGCAGCTCTTCCTCCGCCTGCCCGCCCTGATGCAGGCGGCGCCCAGCCAAAAAGAATCACCCTTCGTGATCACGCAGCTGGTCACGCTCGCGCTCTTCGCCGGGCTGGGCTGGGCCGCAATCCGGGGTTTCCACGTGGACGCCGATGAAGCCGGCGCCCCCGCCGATCATTTGTAGCGGCTTAGCGCCTGCGAATCTGGGAGGCCTCGATCACGCGGACCTCCTGGCGCTTGGGATCGAGGCGGTACCCGATCCTCCAGCCTTCCACGTCGATCTGCAGGACCGAATCGTCCATCGAGGTGAAGAAGGGGCTGGCGTGGGGAATGGTCTCGACCGCGTCGGCGATCTCCAGGAAGACGCGCTCGACTTCCCGGCGGACGCTTTCGGGCACGGCGTCGAGATCGATGGCGAAGATGACCGAGTAGCTCACGCTTCCGACCCGGCGCAGGGCGCTCCTACACGTGTCCACGCCCCTCCCTGATCAAGAGTGGACATTTTCTACCTACGGTGCAACCCGCACGACCTAGCTCCGCCGGACATCGTACACAGAGAGCATGTGGCCGTTGAACCGGTAGAGGAACGACCAACCGGACTCGGAGTGCTCCAGCATGCTCAGCTGCATCGAGTCCCAGAAGGCGTTCTCGTCGGCGATCTCCCGCAGATCCTTTAGAAGCAGCTCGAAGAATCCGCGCGCGCGATCGCAGACCTCCTGCGGCGCCTTGCGTGTGGCCGGTGCAAACTCGATGTGTTTTCGAGTGTTCGTCATGCCTCACCGGTTTGGGGGAGACACAAATCTCAGCACCGGTTGGCCGTCAGGGAACGGTCTGACCTGCCTCTAGGCCGGCCGACCCACCAACCCTCTTCCCGGACGTGCCCATTGCGGCGATGCGAGCCGGTCACTCGGAGTGCGAGAGGGCGGGCGGTCGCGCGATCAACTCGGCGGTGGCGTGGCGATGCCCCGACTCGGCGGATTCGCCCTCGTGCGTGTGCAGGATCTCCCAGCCGGCGAACAGGGCAGTCAGCTCGCCCGGCTCGAGCAGGAAGCGCCCCGAGTCTCCCTTGCGCACGTGCAGCGCCGCGACGAAGAGCCCGCCAGGACGGACCAGACGCCGCATCTGCGCGAAGAGTGGCCGGTGGAGGAAGTAGAAGTCGCACACCAGATCCCAGGCGCCATCGAGCCGGACGTCCGGCGACTCGAGGTCCGCCATCTCCGCTTCGATCCGCGCGGAGACGCCCAGCTCGCGGGCGGCGTCCTGCATCCGCTGCAGCCCCACCCGCGACGCGTCGACGGCGCGAACGCGCCAACCCTGCCGGGCAAGGTAGAGGGCGTGCCGGCCGGCGCCGCAGGCGAGATCGAGCGCGAGGCCGGGTTCGACTCCGGCCACGGCCTGCGGCAATGGCGGCGAGGGAAGCAGGCCGTGCAGCTCGTCGCCGCGCGAGAAGCGATCGTCCCAGTCCGTCGGCATTCGCTCAGGCGATCTCCAGCCACTGGAACCAGACCGGGTGCTCGGCTTTGTACCACTCCAGCACGCGCCGGATGGCGGCCTGCTTCTCGCGCGGCATCACCTTCTCGTCCACGCGGTCGAAGTGGACGCGGATTTGATCGGCCTCGAACTCCAGCGCCTGCGAGAGCATGGTCTGCAGCTCGTTGCGGATTCGTCCCGAGTCCGAGATTTTCACCGGCCTGCGCGTATGGTCCACGCCGGAGAGGAAGCGCACCAGGAGCGGGCTGAAGACGTGGCGCGCCTGGTCCAGGGGCTCGGTGAGGCGGAAGGTGAAGGTGATCACCGAGGAGGCCTTGCGGGTGGCGATGCGGGTCGTGACCTTGTAGACGCCGTCCGCCACCTTCCGCACGCCCGGCAAGCCGGTGTACGGGTCGTCGCCCATGTAGCCGATGCTGGCGAGCACGTTCCAGCTCTTGGTGGGCAGGAAGTCGTCGGCGCGGAGCACGCGCTTGTCGCAGGGCATGTTCGAGGCGCGGGCATCCTCGATCGCCTCGGCATAGCTGCGCACCTTGCCCGCATCCACTTCACGCCCGCCGTGCAGCTCNGAGATCTTGCGGGCAAAGTCCGCCGCGCGCGGATCGAGCCGCATCAACCTTGCCTCGCTGGCACAGGGAAGCTCGAAGGTGGGNGAGAAGAGCGACATCGAGACCTCGACGTCCAGCACCTCGGAGAGGCTGGCNGCCTGCATCGCTTCCGCNGTGGCGGCATANCCGTCGGTGATGAAGACGTGCGTCTCGCCGGCGGCGTCCTTCCAGCTGCCCACGAGGAACGTCGGCGCGTAGGTGCCGGAATCGGTGAAGACGTCCACGCCCGCGGGCGTCTTCCAACCGTCCTCCACCAGGTGCGCGCCGGTGGCCTTCCACTCCTCCCAGAGCGCGCCGAGGCGGGCCACGCGGCTCTTCCCGCGCAGCGTCCAGACGTGCACGTTGGCGCGGCGCACGCCCGGGTAGGCGGCCTCGATCGCCTCCATCACCTGCGCGCGCGGCGTGCGGTAGTCGAGCAGCATGGCGTTGCCGTCGGCCGCCTCCGCCACTCGCCTGGGCACGGTCAGCGACCCCATGTACGACTCGTAGGGCCGCGACACTTGCAGCGGCGAGTCGAAGAGGTGGAACACCGCCATCGGCCCGGTGGGCTTGCCCTCCGCGAAGCGCGAGGTGTTCTCCAGCGTGTCCACCGCCGCGCCCCAGAGCGTGATGCCGCGCTCTTTCAGCGACTCGTAGAACTGGTCGAAGCCGTAGCCGGGCTCGTTGAGCAGCCGGCCCACGCGCCGATCGACGAGTTGCGCCACCTCGGGCCGCGCGTAGACGCGCCCGAATCCGAGCAGCGGGTTGGCGCCCATCTCCGGCGTCTCGCCGGCCTTGGGCATCAGCCCCTCGCCCAGCGAGACCATGATGCCGTGGTTCTCGGGAAGCGTGCGGGTCAGGTGCCAGAGCCCTTCGCTCATCACGTACGCGCTGATGGCGTCGGCCGACTTCTTCACCTGGTTGTAGGCCTGCTTGTCCTTGCCCGCGCCGCCGCCGAAGCCGCCGAAGAGGCGGGTGCCCAGCGCGGTGGCCGCGGAGGTCATGGCCAGGCAGCGGGCGATGCCGCGGGGCGCGAAGGAGTGCGCCGACACCGGCTCCGCCTGCGATCGCTCCACCTCGACGTCCTCCAGCCAGAGGTGGAACCGCAGCAGCACGGGGCGGGTGTCGAACGCCCACTGTGCGATGAGGTTGCGCTTGTCGCTGTCGTTCAGGGCGGCCTCCGGCAGGAACGCGGGAGGCCAGTTTACGGATTTTCGCGTCGGATGGCGCGCGCGGCGGCGGCGGGCTGTCGCCTTCGAACCGTCCCCGTCTGTCCGCTTCCTTTCAGGAGGAGCCTTGGTCCGTGAAAACCGCCACCCGGATTGGCGATCATCGAGGGATGCGGAAGTACCTGGCATGGCTGCAGGCGGTGTTGTTGGTCGCGTCCGGCGCGCTCGCGGCGCCCGATCGCGCGTGGGAGGAAGGCACGCTTCCGGCGACCGTCTACCAGGGCGCGCCGCGCAGCGGGGGCACGCTGGTCATCCGCCTCGATCAGGAGCCGCCCAGCCTGGACAAGTTGACCGATTCCGCGCTGGCCATCGACTGGATGCTGGAGCGCAAGGTGCTGGAGTCGCTGGCGCAGCTCGATGCGGACAAGCAGCCCGACTATCCGCTCCGCCCGGCGCTGGCTACGGACTGGACCATCTCGCCCGATCAGCGCACCTTCACCTTCCACATCCGCCGCGGCGTGACCTGGCACGACGGCGCTCCGTTCAGCGGCAAGGACGTGGTGGCCACGGTCCGCAAGATCCTCGACCCCAAGGTGCGCGCCATGCACCTGCGCAACAACTTCGCCGACCTGGAGGACATCGCCGCCGCGCCGGGGGACGACTTCACCGTGGTGGCGCGCTACCGCAAGCCGTATTTCCTCGCGTTCCGCGCGCTGGCCACGCTCTCCATCTACCCGGCGCACCTGCTCGAGAAGGCCGGAGACCTGCTGCACGATCCGCTCCACCGCGCCCCGGTGGGGACCGGGCCGTTCCGGTTCGAGGAGTGGAAGAGCGGCGACCGCATCTCGTTCGTGCGCAACGAGAAGTACTGGGGACGCAAGGCCTGGCTCGACCGCGTGGTCTACCGCATCGCGGTCGATCCCACCGTCGCCTTCCAGCTCCTCAAGCAGGGCGAGTTCGGGCTGTACCTGGCGCTGCAGCCGCAGCAGTGGCTGCGCGATCTCGAGGGAGAAGGCCTCAAGGGCAAGCTCCACCGCATCAAGTTCTTCGGCCCCAACTACAACTGGATCGGCTGGAACGAGCAGCGCCCCTGGTTCGGCGACGCGCGCGTGCGGCAGGCGATGAACTACGCCATCGACACCGAAGGCGTGCGGCGCAGCTTCTTGATGGCGCTCGATCGGCCCACCACCTGCCACTTCTATCTCGGGACCAGCGCCTGCGACCCGTCGCTGACGCCCAGGCCGCACGACCCGGCTCGCGCCGCCAGGCTCCTCGACGAGGCGGGCTGGACCGACCACGACGGCGACGGCGTCCGGGACAAGGACGGCGTGCCCTTCCGCTTCACCTTCTTGATGAACGCCGACTCCACCTTCCTGGCCAAGCTGACGCCCTACATGCAGCAGGAACTGCACAAGCTCGGGGTGGAGATGGACGTCCGCAAGGTGGACTGGGCGCTCTTCACGCAACTGGTGGAGGAGCACAAGTTCGACGCCACCTCGCTGCGCTGGGGCAACAGCGACGTGGTGCAGGATCCCTACGAGATCTGGCACTCCTCCCAGACGCAGGACGGCTCCAACTACGTCTTCTTCCGCAACCCCGAGGTGGACCGGCTGATCGAGACTGCCCGCGCCACGCTGGACGACGCGCGCCGCAACGAGCTGTACCGGAGCATGGGGCGCCTCCTCTACGACCAGGCTCCCTACGTCTTCCTCTACAGCCGGCCCTCGCTCGACGCGGTGCGGGCGGACGTGCGCGGCATCCGGCCTTCCATCGCCTGGTACGACCTCCAGGATGTCTGGCTCCAGGGCCGTTGATGCGCCCGGTCCGCAGCCGCCTGTTGCGTACGGTGCCCACGGTGCTGGGAATCACCGTCCTCGCCTTCGCCCTGGTGCGCGCAGCGCCGGGCTCTCCCGCCGCGCTGTACGGCGACGGCGGCCTCCAGCCCGGAGGCGCGACGCTTCTGCAGCTGCGCGAGTACCGCCGGTTGATGGGGCTCGACGAGCCGGTGCTCGCCGGCTACCTGCGCTGGATGTCGCAGCTGCTGCGCGGCGATCTGGGGTCCTCCTTCCGCGACGGGCGGCCCGTCCTGACCGTGCTGGCCGAAGCGCTGCCGGTCACCCTGCTCCTCTCCCTGCCCTCGCTGCTGCTCGGCTACCTCGTCGCCATCCCCATCGGCATCGTCTCGGCGGCGCGGCCAGGCGGCGTACTCGACCGCGCGCTGGGATGGTTCGTCTTCGCCCTCTTCTCGCTGCCGCTGCAGTGGGTGGCGCTGGTCCTCGTCCTCTTCGCCGGCGACGCGGGGTGGCCCATCCAAGGCCTGCACGGCGAAGGAATGCGGACGTTTCCGGATCTGCTGGCACATCTGATCTTGCCCGTGGCTTGCCTGACGTACGGATCGGTCGCCGTGCTCTCGAGGTACCTGCGCAGCTCGATGCTGGAAGAGATGGGCCAGGACTACGTGCGGACTGCGCGGGCCAAGGGGCTGCGGGAGTCCGCGGTCATCCTCCGGCACGTCCTGCCAAACTCCTTGCTCAGCCTGCTGACTCTGTTCGGCCTCACCTTGCCGGCGCTGATCTCGGGCGCGGTGATCCTGGAGCGCGTTTTCGGATTGCCCGGGATGGGCAGGCTCACCTTCGACGCGGCGCTGGGCCGCGACCTCCCGGTCTTGATGGGCGTGATCACCTTGTCGGGAATCCTGACCACCCTGGGAATGGCGGCGGCAGATGCGCTCTACGCCAGAGCCGATCCGCGGATCCGGCTCGAAACGGAGCAGGCATGAACGGCGCCTGGCAAAGCTTCCGCCGGCGCCGACGCAACCTTGCGGCGCTCGGCCTCTTGCTCGCCTTCTTCGCCGCCGCGCTCTTCGCGGACTTCCTCGCCAGCGATCGTCCCATCGCGATGCGCAAGCAGGGAACCCTGTATCTGTTCGCCAACCTGATCGACTATCGCGAGCTGCGCTCCTTCGAGGCTCGCGACCTGCGCGCCGGAGACTGGGCCCTGTGGGCGCCGCTGCGGCACGGTCCATATTCCATCCCCGCGCCTGGCTCGCTGCTGACGCCGCCGCCCTTGCCTCCCGGGCCAGGACATCCGCTGGGCACCGACCGCGCAGGCCGCGACACGCTGGCGCGGCTGATCCACGGGACGCGCGCTTCGCTGGCGGTGGGCGTGGCGGCGGCGCTGCTGCAGGTCTGCCTGGGCCTGCTGCTCGGGCTGGTGTCCGGCTACTTCGGCGGCCTGGCCGACTCGGCCATCACGCGCGCCACCGAGGTGCTGCTCAGCTTTCCGCTGCTCTTGCTCTTGCTCGTAGCGCAGGGAGTCCTCGAGCGCACGACCATCGCCAGCACCGCGGCGGTGATCGGTCTCACGCGCTGGGCCGACACCTCGCGCCTGGTGCGCGCCGAGGCGTTGCGCGTGCGCGCCTTGCCCTACGTGGAGGCAAGCCGCGCGCTGGGCGCTCCGCCCCTGCGGATCCTCCTCCGCCACGTCCTGCCCAACTGCCTTGCGCCCGCGCTGGTGTCGGTGGCCTTCGGGGTGGGCACCGCCATCCTCGTCGAGAGCGCGCTCAGCTTTCTCGGCTTCGGCGCGCCGGAGCCCACCGCCTCGTGGGGGCTGTTGATGGCCGATGGCTTCCAGGACGTTCTCGACCCCAACGCGCGTCCGCTGGTGCTCTTCCCCGGGCTGGCGATCTTCCTCTGCGTGAGCGCGTTCAACCTGGTGGCCGACGGCCTGCGCGAAGCCCTCCAGCCCCGCGCTCAGGGCGCGGTCGTTCCTTCCGCGTTCATCACCTCCGACCAGAAGCGGGCGTTGTCCCCCGCGCCCATGCCGGCGGGCGCCGCGCACGAGGTCGCGACGTACAGCGTTCCGGAGGCGAAATAACTGGTGGAGAGCGCCTTGGCGGTCGCGATGCCGAGCCCGCCGCATACGTTGGCCAGCTCCCTCAGGTCGATCGCCGCCGCTCCCGGCGTGAGCACCCAGGACGAGTCGATCGAGCGTACGCTATAGCCGACCGCCAGCGGCGCGCCCGAGAAGAGGCCAAAGCTCGCGGCGAGCGAAAGCGGTCCGTACGAGTAGAGCTGCAGCGGCGCGAGGCAGCCCGTGATCCCGGAGGTGAGGGGATACGAAGGAGGCGATCCCGAGCCGGTGGACCCCGTGGTGCCCGAGGCCAGGCCCGATCCGGTGGTGCCGGACGCCAGCCCGGAGCCGGTGGTGCCCGAGGCCAGTCCGCTGTCCTGCGAATAGCCGTAACCCCAGATGCCGAGGCCGTCAGTCGGGCTGGTGGCTGGATTGTCGGGGAGCGCGAGAGAGATGGCGAGCGTATTGAAGCCCGATCCCGCGTGCGCGAACGCCCGCGGCCGCTGCGGCACGCCGCGGTAGACCACGCGCGGCACTTCGAGGAGGAAGAGCTTGCGCGAAGAGGTGGGCGCGGGCGACACGAAGCGCGCCATCCCGAACGGGTCGGTCACGGCGACCTGGCCGCCCGACGCCGCCCCGCGCCAGCGCGCGTGCACTTCCACGTTGCGGATCCCGTTGCCCGTCGCGTCCGCGATCATCACCGCGCCCGCCGCCCGGCCGTCGGCGCGCAGGGCGACCACTGCGTCGGCATAGAGGTCCTTTGGCGGGTGCCACCCCGAGTTCATCAAGGCGATGGCATCCGACGCCTGGATGCGTCCCGAGCCGGAAGCCGGGCTCCAGCCGGCCCCGAAGCCGGCGGCGCTTGCATGGAGGAACGCGCGAACGTCGCCGGGATCGGCGCAGTTTCCGATCAGCGCCGCCGCCGCCGCGCTGGCGTGGGCTGCCGCCGGCGAGGTGCCGGCGAAGAGCCACCAGGCGAACTGCGTGGGAGCGTCCGGCGAGAACGACTGTGCAAGGACCCCGTCCCACAGGCCGTCCTGGTTGACGTCCTGGTCGGGCTGGCCGCCCGGACCCGCCAGGTCGAGCGCGTCGCCGGAGGTGGAATACGGCGTCATGGCGTATCCGGTCGCCGCCGCCAGCGTGAACGCGCCCACGGAGATGACGTCCGGGAACGCAGCGGGGTACTGGACCCGCGAGTCGCCGGTGTTTCCGCTGGCGGCGATCAGCACCACGTTGGCCTCGCGCGCAGCCGCGATGGCGGAGCGCAGCGACACGCCGGGCACGTAGTTGCGCGCGAAGTCGAGCGACATGTTGATCACGCGCGCCCCCGAGCCGACCGCGAACCGGATGCCCTCCGCGAGCCAGAATTCCGTCCCCTGGTTCTGCGCGTCGAGGACCTTGACGGGGAGCAGCGTCGCCCCGGAAGCCGGCCCGACATAGGGGATGGACGAAGGAGAGAACGCGCCTGCGCCCGCGATGATGGTCGCCATCGCCGTGCCATGGCCGTTGTCGTCGTCCGGAAACGCGTTGCCGTGGACGAAGTCCCACCCGGGCGCGAAGGCCGCGCCGGCGAGGGCCGGCGCGCGGGCGTGCAACCCGTCATTCTCGAAGGCGATCCCCGTGTCGAGCACGGCGACGATGGGCGACGATCTCGCCGGAAGCAGCGTCGCGTCCCCCGGCGCCTGGATGGCGGGGAAGTGCCACGTCTGCGGATAGGCCGCGCTGCCGAGGAGGATGCGGTTCGGTTCCGCCGAGGCGATGGCGGTCGAGGCGCGCAGCGTATCCAGCACGCCCTGCAGCGACACGCCGTCCGGCAATACCAGCAACTGGAAGGCAGCCTGGCCGGCAGAGGCCACCAGCGCGCCGACGCTGCCGAGGACGCCGTTGCATACCGAGGGCAGCACCGCGGGGTTGCAGCTCACGATCAGCTGCTGCGGCGCGACGACTTGCGGCAGGCCGTCGATCACCTGCGTGACGTTGGGAACGGCGCCGGCAGCGGCCGTCAGGCTCATCAAGGCAAGCGACAAGCGCCACAGGGATCGAGGGGGGGTCACGGAGGCAGGGCAGAGCAATCCGCCGGCCAGAGGCGATCCCAATGATTCCGGTTGGTTGCAGCTCCAAACGATTTCCCAGTGTGGCGACGGCACCACGACCCGTGTCCGCTCGCCTGCCTGCGCCGTGGCGCTGGCGCCACGCGAGGGGCGCCGGCGCCTCACCTGGTGGCGCGATTCATTCCGTGCCGCTTCAGCTTCAACCAGAGATTTTTCCGATCGATGCCGGCCCTGCGCGCCGCCTCGGCCACGTTGCTGCCCACCGTCCTGAGCAAGCCGTCCAGGTACGCCTTCTCGAACCTCGCCAGCGCGTCGGCGCGCGCGGCGTGGAACGGCTCCACCTCGCTGGCCGCCGGCTGCGCCGCAGCGGCGTTTCCCACCACCATCTCGCAGTCGTGCCGCCCGATGCGCGGCCCCGAAGCGACCACCGCCAGGCGCCGCACCACGTTCTCCAGTTGACGGACGTTGCCGGGCCAGTCCTGCGCCGCCAGCAGCGCCAGCGCGTCGGAGGTGAAACCCTCGATGGCGCGATTCATCCCGCGGCTCACGGCGCGCAGGAAATGATCGGCCAGGAGCGGCACGTCCTCGCGCCTCTCGCGCAGGGGCGGCAGCACGATGGGAAAGACGTTGATCCGGTAGAAGAGATCCCTGCGGAACCGGCCGCTCGCGGCTTCCGCCTCCAGGTCGCGGTTGGTGGCCACCACCACGCGCACGTCCACGCGGGTCTGCCTGGACGCGCCCACGCGCCGGAACTCCTTGGTCTGGAGGAAGCGGAGCAGCTTCGACTGGAGCGACAGCGGCATCTCGCCGATCTCGTCGACGAAGAGGGTCCCGCCGTCCGCCTCGGCGAGCAGCCCGCGGGCGTGCCGCGACGCACCGGTGTAGGCGCCGGCCTCGTGGCCGAAGAGCTCGTTCTCCAGGAGCGGCTCGGGAAGCGCGGCGCAGTCCACCACCACGAAGGGCTTCTCGCTCCTCGCGCTGGACTCGTGGACGGCGCGCGCGGCCAGCTCCTTGCCCGTGCCGGTTTCGCCATAGAGCGCCACGTCCACGTCGGTCCGCCCCACGCTCTCGATCAGGTGGCGCACCTGGGCGATGGCGGCGGAGATGCCGATGATCAGCTCGCCGGACTGGTGCTGCTGGAGCCGGAGGCGGAGCTTCGCCAGCTCGCGAGCGGTGCGGCCCATCTCCAGCGCCTGCGCCACCCGGGCACGGAAGAAGTCGATGTCGAAGGGCTTCTGCACGAAGTCCAGAACGCCGGCCTTCATCGCCTCGACCGCGACCGCCACGGTGGCCTCTCCGGAGACGATCAGCACCGGCGCTGTGACCCCCTGCTCGCGCAGCTTGCGCACCAGCTGCACGCCGTTGATGCCGGGCAGCATGTAGTCGGCGAGCACCAGGTGGACGCCGGTGCGGGCGAGCGAGAGTCCGGTCTCGCCGTCCTTGGCGAGGAGGATCTCGCGATCGCTTGCGGCCAGCAGCTCGGAGTACGCCTCGGACTGCTCCGCATCGTCCTCGACGATGAGCACGCGGATCTTGTCGCCGGCGCCGCGGCTGCTCACGATGCCCCCGGCAGCAGCACGGCGAAGGTGGTTCCCTCCCCCGGCCTGCTGCTGACCTGGATGTCTCCGCCGTGCTGGCGGACGATCTCGCGGCTGATCACCAGGCCGAGCCCGGTCCCAGAACCGCCGGTGGCGCGGAAGAAGGGCGTGAAGAGGCGGCCCACGTCCTCGGGCGCAATGCCGGGGCCGCGATCGACGACCAGGATCCTCGCGCTGGAGTGGGGCAGTTCCTCGGTCGGCTCGGGCGCGCCATCGTAGTCGATGCGGGGCAGCGCCCGCCGCTGCGGCAGCTCCTCTCCGCCCAGGACGCGGACGGCGACCTCGCGTCCCTGGCCGGAGTACTGGATGGCGTTTCCGACCAGGTTGGTGATCACCTGCACCAGGCGATCGAAGTCGCCGCGGACGCGGGGCGCCGCCGGATCGAGGTC
>C688J18823_10000089_pt1 | contig 46311 bp, 34 predicted proteins | sample HopSoiMetagenom1_FD_18823 | JGI IMG/M metagenome (IMG submission 18823)
CCACGTAGCTGTAAGTCGAGGCGAAATCGAACCAGAACTCCATGTAGCCGAAGGTAGCAGACCGCCGGGCAGGCGCGCTTCCCTGATCCCGGCGGGTACGACATCTGCGGAAAAGTGCGAGGGGCGGTGGGGTCAGCGCAGGGAATTCCCTTGGCGTTTGACCCGCTTGGCGACGTGCGTGTAGTGTCTTTCACCTATGACCAAGGCAGACGTGATCGAGAGCGTGTGCAACAAAGTCGGGTTCTCCAAGAAGGAGTCCGCCGAGATCGTCGAGATGGTCTTCGACACGCTCAAGGACACGTTGGAGCGCGGCGAGAAGATCAAGCTCTCGGGTTTCGGGAACTTCGTGGTCCGCGAGAAGAAGTCCCGCGTGGGCCGCAACCCGCAGACCGGGCAGGAGATCGAGATCAGCGCCCGCCGCGTGCTCACGTTCCGGCCCTCGCAGGTCCTGAAAAACGCCCTCAACAAGGCGGAGTAGGAAGCTCGCTCTCCCGTTGACGGCCCGCGGGACGGATGTTACGACGCTGCCCCCTGTCGTTTGCCGTGCCGGGGCGTAGCGCAGCCTGGTAGCGCACTTGCTTGGGGTGCAAGTGGTCGCTGGTTCAAATCCAGTCGCCCCGACCATTGGAGGCCCCTGATCTTGCTGGCTTTGCCGGCGCGGTCAGGGGCCTCTAGCTTTTGGGACTTCGCTTGGTTCAGCTGGATGAACCAGCTCTTCGTGGTTCACCCAGCGTGAACCGGTCGACCTCCTGGGCAACTCTGGCCCGGCGACTTCCTTGTCCCTCATTGCTACGCTGGCAAGGATGAAGCGAGAAGGCGAGTAGGGAACGGAATGCAACTTGTCCGACCTATCGCCGCCAGCGAGATCTCTCAGTCGCGGAATGTCTCTGATCGCTTGAGTATCGCCAACCGTGCTTCGAGGTCCTGGCTGGGCGCGGTCTCGGCGGCGTAACGAAGAAGGTTCAGCGCGCCCGGTTCGTCTTCACGATGGCTCGGGGGATCTATCGGACGAGCGGGGTCGCGGGTTCCTGCCCCGGCGTCGCGCACAGACGCGCCCACCGGTTCCTCGAGGGGAAGACGAGGAGCAGGCCCGCGATCGAGATCGCGAGCGCCACCAGGGCCATCGTGCTTCCGGTGAGCATCCAGCCGACGACCGCCCAGAGCGCGCCGCCCTCGTTCAGCCCCGAGGCCACAATGGTTCGCGCGACCCCCAGCGCATCGGGCGTTCCCGCCCGCCCCCCCTTCATTCGCGGTGGGACCAAGCGCGAGATCACCAGGCTCACCACCGCGAGCCCGATCGTGATCGGGGGAAGGATTGCTGCAAGTTGGTCGTTCCGCCCCCAGAAGCCCTTGGGGCCGACGTACGTTGCGACCGCCGCGAACAGGATCACGCCGATGAGAAGCGCCGACCAGATGATCAGGGCCACACGCCGGGTCGGGACCGGAGCGCTTCTGCCCGTGCCGGGTCTCGTGGGCAGGTTCACGCCGGCACGATAGCACGCTTGCGCCAGACGCTCAGGGCGCCTCCGGCGCGGCGCCCGAGCCGATCTCCAGGGCATGCTTGCTGCACAGACCGGCATCAGTCACGCCGACGAGGAGGGACTGTGCCTGTTCCTCGAATCCTTTTCGCGGCAGCAGCAATGCTCGACACGTTTTTCGGCGTCGCATCCGCCGCAGCAGCGAAAGAGATCGTCATCAATCTTCATGGCAGCTCCCTACGGACAAGTACGTTCTGCAGGTAGAAGCACGGTGGTTCATCGGGCGGATCGCGGCAGGCAGCGGGCTCGTGCTCAACCCCGGTCTGCCTGTGACGTTCGAGATGCCGGCCGCGGGCCTTGATGCTGCACGCCGGGATTTCGGTATCGTCCCATCACATTGAGGTGCATCACACGAGGCGTCTCGTTCGCGCCCTGATTCACACATCTTTCTAGACGTTCCCCTTGCGGCTGCCCATGGACGGCCTCACACCGCTTTTGTGCATGTCGCGTGCCGCTGGTATGATGAAAGTATGGCCAAGTCGAAGATCGCCATCACCCTCGAGCCCCGTGCCATCGCGCGCGTGCGCGCCGAGGTCCGCGCGCGGCGATCGCCGTCGGTGAGCGCCTACATCGCTGGCGCGGTCTCAGCGCGGTTGGAGTCCGAGTCGATGGCCAGGTTGGTCGAGGAGATCCAGCGAGAGCACGGCCGACCCTCCCGGAAGGCGAAGGCATGGGCGCGCGCCGTCCTCGGGAAGTAGTCCTCGACACGGCCGCGCTCATCGGCATTGAGCGCGGCGACGAGAAGATGTTGGCGCTGCTCGAGGCGTCTCTCAAGACCAGCATTAAATTCCTGGTGCCCCCCGGCGTGCTCGCCCAGGCGTGGCGCAACGGCGCGCGGCAGACCCGTCTCGCGCGCTTCCTGAAGACCGCGGAGGTCGAAGTGGTGCCGCTGACCGAGGCGCGGGCGAGGGCCGCTGGCGTCCTCTGCGGCATTTCTCGTAGAGCCGACGTCATCGATGCATCCGTCGTTATCTCGGCGAGGGAACACCAGTGCGCGGTCATCACCGGCGACCCAACCGATCTGGACGCGCTCGATCCCTTGCTGCAGATCCACCGCATCTGACCCGCCACCACGTGGGTGCCTGCCACGCCGCGTGCCACCAAGGGTTGGCTTCTCTGAGCGGAACCACGGCGTCGTGCGCGTTCTTCCAGCGGACCGAAGTCCAGCTTCGCCACAGCGCGCGTGTCCTCGATGCTCTCGACATGCGTGTAGATGGCGGGCGTCGTTTCGATGTACGCGAGGTGCACGAAGTATCATCTTTGCCGAGTGTGCGGGACCCCGACCGAGGTGCGGCGCGAGAACTACAAGTACGACGCCAGCGGTCTGGACAACATCACTCTCCAGAACATCGAAGTGCGGCACTGCCCGAAGTGCCGTGACCGCCAGGCGCTGATCCCGTCGCTGGCGGAGCTGCACAAGTCCATCGCGCTGGCGCTGGCCGAGAAGCGCGAGCGGCTCTTCCCGAAGGAAATCCGGTTCCTGCGGAAGTATCTCGGATTGTCGAGCGCTGATTTTGCCGCGAAGATCGGGGTCGATCCCGCGACCGTGTCTCGTTACGAGAGCACGAGCGATCCGCAGCCGATGGGGAAGCAGACCGAACGCCTGCTCCGGCTGATGGTCATCGTGGAGAAGCCGGTGCAGGGCTACGCGCTCGAGGATCTCGCAACCCAGGAGCCTAAGTCCGTTCGGATGACGCTCGCTCCGCGAAAGGGCGGCTGGGATCGTCATGTCGATACGGCGCCATGAAGATCACCAAGACGAGCGATGATGCGCATCGGCGCATTGTGTCGACGAGTTCTGCTCTGCACTCGCGGGGCGATCGCCCCGGTCCGGCGTCACGGGCGCGCGGCGCGCGCGACGAGTCCCTGTGTTTTCCTGCAGCGCGCGCGGCGCCGTCCCTTCAGCATTTCGGCGAGTTCCTCTCCTTCTCGTCGGGCGCCTGCGCGGCCGCGGCATCCGATCGAGGCAAGGTGAAGTAGAAGGTGCTCCCCTTGCCGATCTGGCTCTCGCACCAGATGCGGCCGTGGTGGCCCTCGACCAGTGCCTTGGCGATGAAGAGACCCAGGCCCGTGCCACGGCGCGCCGTTTCGCGGCGTTGCCAATATCGGTCGAAGACGTGCGCGAGGTCCGCCTGGGGAATGCCAGGCCCGCTGTCCGACACCGCGAAGCGAACCTGATCGCCATCCGCCTTGACGTCGATGGCGATCTCCCCGCCCGCGGGCGTGAACTTGATGGCATTGCCGATCAGGTTGGAGAACACCTGCAGGACGCGCTGCCGATCGCAGAACACCCCCAGGTTGGTCGGTTCAGAGGAGATCTGAAGCGAGACGTGTCTCTCTTCGGCGAGCGGCAGGAAGGCCTCGCTCACTTCGGCCAGGATCGTTTCGATGCGCTCGTGCCTGGCCTCGAGCACCAGCCGGCCGCCTTCGGCCTTTGCGGCGAGCAGCAGATCGGAGATCAACCGGCCCATGCGTTCGGCGGACCGGCGGACCGCCCCCGCGACCTGGCTGACGACCTTCGCGCCGTCGGGGAGATCCGGCACGCGGTCCAGCATGCCTGCCGCGATGGAGATGGAGCTGAGCGGGTTCCTCAGGTCGTGCGAGACGATCGCGAGCAGGTCCTCGCGCGCGGTCACCGCCCGCTGGGCTTCCAGGTAGAGGCGGGCGTTGTCGATCGACAGAGCCGCCCTGCGGCCAATCTCTTCGGCGAGGAGAAGAGCGTCCACGTCGAAGCGCCCAGCCTTCGCCGCGAGAAAGGTGAGCGTACCGAGGAAATGACCGCGCGCCGACATGGGAATGGACATCATCGACCCCGCGCCGAACATGCGGAGGCCTTCCAGGTGTTGCGGATCCTGCGCCATCTCCTCGAGCAGGGAGGGGGATACCACGGGGATCAGGACAGGCCGCGCGGTGGAGAGGGCCTGGGCGGCGGGATGCGCCCCCTCGATGCGCGGCCGGTACTTCAGCGCCGTTTCCCTGACCAGCGCTTCCCGGGATGCGTCCGCCGCCGCGACGGCGACGGCGCGAATGGTCCCGTCGTCCGCGAGCTCGTGCACGATGCAGACGTCGGCCAGGGCCGGGACCGCGATGTGGGCGATGATCTCGAGCGTGGGCTCGTAAGCGAGCGAAGCGCGGGTCGCCTCGCTCATGTTGGCGAGCAGCCGAAGGCGCTCGCGCTCCAGCTTCAGCTGGTGATGCAAGCGCGCTTCCTCCACGATCACTCCGGCCTGGGCGGCGAACAGCTCGACGACCCGCTGGTCGCGATCGGAAAAGGGATCGCGGCCCGGGTGCCGGGAGAGATAGATGGTGCCGAGCGACGCATGCTGGTGGCGAATCGGCACTCCCAGAAGTGGGCCGATGGGAGGGTGTCTGTCCGGAAGCCCGAGAAAGGCATCGGATTGCCTCACGTCCGCGAGCCGAAGCGTCGCGTTGCCGATCGCCGCCGCGCCCAGGACACCCACCGGCCTCGGCAGACGCCCGATCTCCTCGGCGACGCCTTGTGGCACCCCGGCGAAAACCCAGGGATCGAACGGCTTGGCCGGGTCCGCGCCAACGCCGAGCGCGGCGAAATCCGCCTCCACCGCGTCGCGCGCCCGCCCGACGATCTCCTGGAAGATGTGTGGAAGATTCTCCGGGTGCGAGAAAGCGGTGTCCGAGATCGCGACCGAGGCCCGGGTCAGCGCTTCCAGCTTTTCGCTCAACTGTCGCTCCCGCTCGTACTCCTGTCGCGCCGAGCCGGCGGCCTGCTCGAGGTACCTGGCGCGCTCGCCGGAAAGCCGATCCCGCTCGATGACGAGGGCTGCGTACCGCCGGGAGAGCCTGTAAGCCATGGCGAGCAGGACGGTCGCCAGGATGGCGACCACCGCGTTCAATGCGTACGCGGTGCGCGTGGCACGGCGCCGGGTTACCTGGATGCGCGTCGCGTACTCGTTCGTCTCGCCTGCGTTGAACGCGATCAGCCTTGAAAGCGCCTGATCAGCTTGCTCCGTCACGGAGATGAGGTTCGGGGGCTCGTTCCAGACACCCCCAGGCGGCGTGGCGCTCGCCTCCACCAAGGTTTCCCCAATCGCCGTTTCGAACTGAGCGATGCCTCGCGCCGCGGCAAGATAGACGTCACGTTCCCCGGGAAAGAACGGGTAGCTCAGATAGGCCTCGATCTCGGAATGCAGACGCTGCTTCGCCGCAGCGAGGGCGGTGCGATCGAAAAGACGGCCCTGCATTGCTGCCGCGGCCGCTGCACGCGTCTGCCTCTCGATGGTCCCGATCTCGCCCCGCGCCTGTGTGAGATCTTCGATGGCAGGGGCGGCATTCAACGAAATGAGTGCCGCCAGCTCGTCGAGCTTGGCGGTGTGGTGTTGCGTATAGGCCGTCGCCGAGAGGAAGAAAGCTACGATCAGGATGATGACCGCCATGCTGAAGCGCGCGGGCGACGCGATGAATCCAGACCGCAATTCAGATCCCTTCGTCATTTCGGGCATCCCTCGCCCGACTGTGCATGATGTATCAATGCCCGACCAGCGATGCTCGCCGAAGCTGTCCCCGGGCTGACGAGGAGACGGCATGCGGTCTCGCCGTTCTCACGCTGCCCGGCGATCCACTCGGATCACCGTCGACACATCAGCCCCGGTACGGTCGCAGCTGCACGGAGCTACTCGCGGACGCGCACCTGCGGCATCTCCGACGCGCGACGCGCCAGGTCGGCCGGCGCGCTGCGGCCCGAGCAGCCGGTCGCACTCCGCGTATACGCCTTGCGGACCCTCCTCGAGCGGGTTGTGGCGCGCGAGCAGGGCGTGAATGCGATCGATCGGCGGAGGATGCTCGATGAGCAGTGCGCGGCCAGGTATTGCTCGAGCGCCCAGTGCGCGGTCGCTCTGCCGAGGCGGCCCGCGCGAGACTTTGCTAGGCTCCCCAGCATGGGGAGCAGGGCGGCGAGTTGCCAGAACTTCGCTTATCCAACCTCTCCCTACCAAGGTCACCGTGAAGCCGGAGCTGCGCTGGAGCCGCGAGAAGCCTCCGCCTAACGGAAGCCGAGTTGGCGAGCGTCGCTGGCGGTGGCCGTCCAGCTTGAAAGCCGCGACTCCAACTTCAAAATCGACACCCCGAACCGCAGGGACACGCTGCAGGACGTCCGCCGGACTACATGGTGACTGCATCACTCCGCGGTGACGTTCACTGCAAGCGAGGCGCTGAGGTCGCCCACTACGAATCGGATGGTGCCGGATCCTGGAACGGCTCCAGTGACGATGTGGTAGGGAATGTTTACGAAGTCGCCGTCGGTGAAATGCTCCAGCGAAAAGGCGTCGGTATCGATCGTCACTGTGGCCGGAATCGGACCACACAAGTGTTGACCCGCCGAGTCCCGCAGAGTCACTGCAACGCCGGCATCGCCACCCGCAACAACGTCGAGGTGATCGATCCGACCCGGAACGAGTTGGTCCGATCGCGGTCCGTTCGTCCGCTCGATCCAAATCGCCGACGGTTGTGCGACGGCCAAGACAAAGTCGGGTTGAAACTCCTGACCATTCGCAAACAATTTGAATCCTCCAGTGCCTGGACCTTGCGCGAACACCGAAATGATCCACTCGGCAGTGCCCGTAGCATCCAGTCCGGTCTTCCAGACGGAGTCGTTTGTCGACGCAATCGTGCCAGACACACGAAGACACTGCGCAGTCAAAAGCCCGGAACAGTCTGTTCGGTCGGGCCACGAGGCATGAATCTCAAGACCGGTGCCCGGCACCCACGTCAATGCAGCGGCAGCGCGATAGTCGACAGGCTGCTTTGTCAAGCAGCTGCCCGCAAGCCCTCCGGTTACGATAGATCCTGGTTTCAACGGATAGGGGGCTGCCTCATAGACATCGTACGCCACCCTGGCCCCCAGGCCGGGGTGGTCGCCGCCGCACGCCAGCAATAGCGTGGCGAGCGCAATTCTCCGGCAGTTAGGACCCTTACGGCTCATGGCTGTGACTGCCTTCACGCTCGAACCGCCAGAGGTCCTCCATCGAGACGAACTTCTTGCCAGTTCCTCGCAGCGCCGCCCGGATTCTTGCCTCGAAACCGGGATCCGTGTCTACAAGCGCAGTGCCGATCCCTCCTGCGAGCGAACGACGTCATGGCCCTCGACGGCACTCCGACGTTGGTTGGCTGAAATAGTTCGAGCTGCGCAGCGTCTCGCATAGGACGGAGACGCACACGTCGACGCAATGGAAATGGCCCACCGTGGGCGTGGCTGCAGCGATCGGCGCCACCAGCGCCATGGATGCAGGCGAGCTCTCGACCTTCAGCGCGCTGCCGCTGCTTCCGCTGCTCCTCCCGTGCGCGGGACCGCTCCAGAGCGCCCCGCGCGACCAGGCTCCGGCCCATGATGACCGGGATGGCGATTCGACAGAACGAACCTTGATTGCGAAGGGGGTAGCAGATGACGTTAAGTCGCCGCGACTTCATGGGAAATGCAGTTGCGCTTGGCGCGTCCCTGGCGTGGGGCGGTCGAGCGCACGCCTCGCGCGTTCGGTGGCGTGAACGCCGGGATCTTTATCCCGAAGGGGTGGCCTCGGGCGATCCAGATCCGAATAGTGTGATCCTGTGGACCCGGCGCCGGTTCGAGGACGGTCAACGACACGTATTGTCGGTAGAAGTCGCCGAAGATGAAGCCTTCCGGCGAGTCGTCGCGCAGGCCCGCGCGCCTGTCGCGGCCGCTGCCGACTGGACCACGCGGGTACTCGTCGGTGGCCTCAAGCCCGCGCGGACCTACTGGTACCGCTTCACCGACGCCGACGGGAACGGCAGCCGGATCGGCCGCACGATCACCGCGCCGCTCGCCAGCGACCCGCGCGCCGTCAATTTCGCCTTCGTCAGCTGCCAGGACATCAACGAAGGGACGCTCAACGCGTTTCGCCGGATGATCTTCGAGGACGAGCGCGCCACGCCCGAGAACCAGCTCGGGTTCGTCCTCCACCTCGGCGATTTCATTTACGAAGTCGTCGAATATCCCGATGAGGTGAAAACGCGTTACGACCGCACGATCTACGACGTCGGGCGCATTCCCGACGGCGGCAAGGTCGGCAAGTTCCACTACCCGCTGACGCTGGAAGGCTATCGCACCATCTACAAGGGCTACCTGGCCAATCCCGATTTGCAGGACGCCCGCGCGCGATGGCCGTTCGTCGCCATCTGGGACAATCACGAATTCTCGTGGCAGGGCTGGCAGAGCATCCAGCAGGCCGGCGGTCCGCCCCGGCCAGGTCAAAGCATCAAGGTGGCCGCCAATCAGGCCTGGTGGGAGTATTTGCCGTCGCGATGCAGGAAGGTGAGCGGACCCTCACTCGAGAAGTTCGACGCGCCCGCGGTGACGGATGTCGCCATTCAGAAGTGGGACGAGCACGGCCTCGGCGACGAGCCCAACAACCTCGCGGCTGTCAACAGCCTGATTGGCTACCGCTCGGTTCGCTACGGCAAGCATCTCGACCTGATCATTACCGACCAGCACAGCTACCGCAGCGCCGACGCATTCAGCGACCCGGCCGTCGGCGCCTTCGGTCCGGAGTTCTACGGGATGATGCCCGAGGACGCGGCGCAGATCCTCGACGGCGGCCGCACCTTCAACCATGGCAATCCGCCGGCCGAAATCACATTCAATGAGACGCGCGTTCCCAATCCGCGAAAGGACGCGCCGCCGCAGACGATCCTCGGCGCGAAGCAGAAGGCCTGGTTCAAGGACCGGCTTCGCAAATCGAGGGCGACCTGGAAGATCTGGGGCAATTCCGAAGGCGCGCCCGATTCGCGGTCCGACCCGCAGAATCTGCCGGCTGGACTGACGAAGGAATCATGGCCGAAGACGACCTATGCCGCGATGAGCGGCGGCGACTACGGAACCGCTTATCGGGAGCGCGCCGAGATCTACGACCTCGTGCGCGACGAGAAGATTACCGGCTTCGCCATCGTCTCGGGCGACCGGCACAGCTTCTGGGCCGGCTACGCGACCTCGGAATTGCCGCCGGGCAAGTTCGACCCGGTAGGCTTGAGTTTCGTCGGCGCCTCTCTCTCGAGCGCCGGCACCATGGAGGCTCTGGAGCATGGCTTCAAGAAGGATCACCCGCTGCGGCCTCTGTTCCTGGCCGACCGCCCAGGCGCGGCCAGGCCCGACTGGACGCACAACATGCTGCTGAAGCACGGCGTCCGATCCTGCCTGGAATATGCCAAAAGCTTCGATTTGAAGCGCGCGCGATCCCTGTCGAACTCCGGCCTTGCCCCGCATCTCGAGTTCGTCGATCTTGGCGGCCATGGCTATGCAACAGTTCGGCTCACGGGTGATGAGATGCGGACTGAATTCGTATGCATTCCGCGGCCGATCGCCCGTAGCGAGCGCGCGGACGGTGGCCCACTCCGCTACCGGGTCGTGCATAGTGCCAAGCTTTGGGCGGCAGGCGAGCGGCCGAAGCTCGCACAACAGGTTCTCGAGGGCGACGTCGGACTGTCGATCTAATCGTGATCCTGTTCGATGAATGCCGCTGTATTTTCAGGCGGTATGTGTCGCGGTCAACCAGGTCGCCGACGCGGTCGGTCTCGCCTCGCCTCGAGTGTCACCACCAGCGAAAGAGTTCCGCGCTGGCCAGCGCCGTAGTTGCGATCGCGCCCGGGAGAAGCGTCGAACCTCCCGCCATCAGCACCTTGCCGTCGGGCAACAGCGTCGCCGTGTGACCGGCTCGGGGTGCGGTTAGATCTCCAGCCTGCCTGAAAAGGCGGAGTGCCGGCTCGTAGATCTCCGTCGCGGCCAGGATTCCCCCGGTATTGTCTCCGCCGGCGAAAAGGACGGTGCCCTCGGGCAGCAACGTCGCCGTATGTCGCCTTCTCGGCACGATCAGTCCGCCGGTTTGAGCGAAGGTTCCCGCCTGCGGGTCGTAGATCTCTGCGCTGCTGATCGCGATTGTCGTCGAATTCCCGCCGCCTGCGAGAAGCACGGTACCATCGGGCAGCTCTGTGGCGGTGTGACGCTCCCGGGCGACCGCGAGATGACCCCTCGCCGCCGAAAACATCCCGCTCCGGGGGTCGTAGATCTCGGCGCTGTCCAGGAATGTCGTGACCACGACGCCGTTTTGCACCTGGACGTTCATTCCTCCGGCGACCAGGACTTTGCCGTCTGGAAGCAACGTGGCGGTGTGGGAGTTTCGCGGCGTAACGAGGCTGCCGGTGGCCACGAACGTCTTTGTCGTCGGGTCGTAGAGCTCTGCGCTGGAGAGCGAGGTGCCCAGCGCGCTGTCGCCGCCCACCAGGAGGACCTTGCCGTTGGTCTGGAGCGTCGCGGTCGCGCCCTGGCGGCCCTCGACCATGGTCCCGATCGCCGCGAACGTGTTGGTGACAGGGTTGTACAACTCGGCGCTGCCGAATGGTGCCCCCGGCGGCCCGCCCCCGGCGATGAGTACGATTCCGTCGGCGAGCCGCGTGGCCGTTTGGCCCAGGCGGGTTTGGGTCTGCGAGGCCGTCGCGCTGGCTGGAACCCGCGGATCGTAGATGTCGGCGATGGAATAGATCGTCGATCCGAGATCCGACCCGCCGGCGAGCAGCACCTGACCACTGTCGAGCAGAGTTGCGGTGTGCTCGCTGCGAGCGCGGCCGACGTCCGGAGCCCCGGTCGAAGTGCCGCCAAAAGCGTCGTACAGCTCGGCGTCGGTCAGCGGACTCGGGTTCGCGCCCACGCCTCCCGCGATCAGCACCTTGCCGCTGTGGAGCGGCGCCAACACGAAGCGCGAGCGCGGAACGAGAAGGGCCCCGGCCGGCGTGATGGCGTTGCTGGCCGGGTCGTAGAGCTCCTCCGCACCCGGTAGCGCGGCTGGGCCGGCGCCGCCGATGAGCAGCACTTCGCCATCGGGAAGCAGCGTGGCCTGGTGGAGCTTGCGCGCAAATGCCAGAGCGGGTCCCGCTGCGAAGGTACCCGCGGCCGGGTCGTAGACTTCGGTAGCGGCGACGAGGCCGGAGTCCCCACCTCCTCCAGCGATCAAGACCTTGCCGCCAGGCAAAGCCGTCGCCGTATGGAAGGCGCGTGTCGCCAGCAGCGATCCCGTCGGAGAGAATGCCCCAGCTACCGGGTCGTAGACCTCGGCCGCGGCGAGCGCCGCGGTCGTCGATCCTCCGGCCAGAAGCACCTTGCCCCCAGGCAGCGGAGCCGTCGCGAAATCAGCGCGCGCCGAAGCCATCGCTCCAGCCGGAACGAAGATGTTGGAGATCGTCACGTACAACTCGGCGCTGGCAAGCGCGGCGCCAATGCCGTCTCGGCCGCCGGCGATGAGGACGTTCCCGTCCGGCAGGAGCGTGGCGGTATGCTCATCTCGAGCCGTCGCGAGGCTCGCCGACAGGGTGAATGAATCGGACGCCGGATCGTACAATACGGTCGAAGCCAACACGGACCCGTCGGCGGCCTTGCCCCCGACGATGAGTACCTTGCCCGTCGTCAACAGGGTCGCAGTATGCAGGGTTCGGGGCGGGCTCGAGGTTGCGGCCGTGGGCGTGAAGGCACCGGCGGCCGGGTCATAGATCTCGGTGGTCATTCCTGTGACCAGCACCTTTCCGTCCGGCAGGGTCGTCGCGGTCTCGTCGATGTGACCTCCCATCGCTTGGCCGGTCGCGGCAAACCCGGAGACGACGTGCAGCGTCGCTGGGACGCTCGTAGTCGTCCCGCCCGAGCCGTCCGTCACGATGACCTTGAAGGCGGCGCCGTCGTCACCGGCCACCGACGGCGCCGTGACGAAGGTCGGCCTGGTGGAGCCATTGACGGGTTTGTTGCCGTTCAGCCACTGGTAGCTCAAAGGCGCGATGCCGGAAGCGAGGATGCCGAAGAACGCCGCCCGGCCCACGGCGACGTCGTGCGATTCGGGCTGGAAGACGATGGTGGGCGGCGCATTCACCGTGATGGCGAGTGCCACCACCGCGCTACCCGACGCATTGGTCGCCGTGACTTGATAGGAGGCAGTCGCCGCCGCGACCGTCGGCGTTCCGGAGATGACACCGGTCGCGGTGTCGAGCGTCAAGCCAGCAGGCAGCGCGGGCACGACGGCGTAGGACGCGATTATCCCGCCCTGCGCGGTCGGCAGATTCGGTGCAATGGGCGTGCCCACCGAGTAGCTCGCGGGATTCGTTGAATAGGTCAGGGCGCTCGGCGGTGCGGGTGGTGGCGGCGTGGTGGGCTGGGGATTGCTTTCCTTCGAGCACGCTGCCAAAACCACGAACGCGACAACCGAAGCTAGCTGCTTCATACAACGCCCTCCTGGTGACAGCTGCCTCTTTAGTCTTTCACTCGGCGTTCGCGCAAGCAGGACACCGTATGTCTCCATTGCCCGGTGTCCAGAACCGGGTAAAGCTCAGGCCGCCAGACGGGGCGTTCGCCCGCCGAGCGCCGACGTGCTAGCACCGAAATCTCTGCGAATCCGATCGAGGGGACATCGGTGGACAAACCCTCCCTGAAGCTCGCCCGCCAGGCAGGAATCTCTGCGCTGCTCGTCGCAGCCTCGCGCTCATCGGGTGGCGGAAGCCGTACGGTGACGGGCGCTTTCGAGACCACACGGGATGTTCGTCCCCTGATGCCTGGCTGACGGGGCTCAGCTTTTGGGACTCGGGCGCAGCCTGACCGGCAGTCCGCTGGCCGGCGTGGCGAAGAGCTTTCCGCGGGTGGGCGCGGGGTCCTGATCCTCGGTCGACCATTCGAACCGCCGCAGCATGTGGACCGCGAAGGACTTGAGCATCAGCGTCGCCAGCGCCTCACCCGCGCAGCGGTGCCCCTCGGCGTGGATGCCTCCGCCGTGCGGAATCCAGGCGTTGCGCTGCCGGTCGGTGGCGTTCAGCCAGCGGTCCGGATCGAACCTTTCGGGATCGGAATAGATGCTCGGGTCCTGCAGCGTGGGCCCGATGCAGCCCACCGCCTTGTAACCGTTGGGAATGCGCATGCCGTCGAAGGTGCAGTCGCGCACCATCTTGCCGAAGAAGGTGATGGGCAGCACAGGCGCGGCGCGCCGCGACTCCTTGCAGACCCGGTCCAGGTACTCCAGCTTCTGCAGCGTGGCCAGGGTGAGCGGGCCCGAGGGGGCCTCCTTCAGGATCTCCTCGCGCGCCTTCCTGCGCACCTCCGGATCGCGCCCCAGGCACTGCGCCAGGAGGGAGAGCCCGCCGATCACGGCGGCGTAGGCGGCGAAGAAGTGGAACGTCTCGATCCGCACTTCCTCGCGCGCGAGCCGTTCGGATCCGTCGCGGGCCGCCAGCAGGCGCGAGAGGACGTCTGCGCGCGAAGTGGCCTCGTGCCGGACGATGGCTTCGTCGATGAGGCTCAAGAGGTATCTGCGGGCCGCCAGCGCGCGGGTGAACGGCGTGAACGGGAGCTTCAGCGGGAGCGAGAGGATGCCGGCGGCGACGCGGTCGAAAGCGATCTCAATGCTCCGGTCCCCGTCCGGACCGTCCGCACCGACGAACAGCGCCCCTGCGATGGCGAACCCCATGGTGGTCAACTCCGGCACCCAGGCAAACCTGCCCAGGGCCCCCCAGCGCTCGGCGAAGCGATCGACGATCCGCTCGATGGTGGGCAGGTACTCGCCGAGCGCGTCCGGCGTGAACGCCTGCATCAAAAGGCGCTTGCGCCTGCGCTGCACGGCGCCGTCCAGGAAAGGAATCGCCTGGGGATCGAAGATCTCCTCGACGTGCGGGGGATTCGCGCCGGCGCGCTCGACGTTGCGGTCGTCGAGGACGATGGCGAAGGCCTCGGGCCCGACGAAGCACGCCGTCGGGTGACCGAAGACGTCGATGCGAAAGACCGGGCCCAGCTCCCGGGCCCGCCCCTGCAGGAAGCCGGCCGGATCGCGCACGAAGGCGAGGGTGTCGCCGATCAAGGGAAGTGAAAAGCGCGACGGAAGCTCGCGCAGCGTGGAGTCGGATGCCAGTTCGGCCATGGGAATGCCCCCGCGCTGCTGTACTGCAACCGGATCGTCCTGTCACTGGCTGGGCACGGGGTGATCTTCGGATCCGGCCCTGGGACACCGCAAGGGTCCGGCGACCTGCTCAATCCAAATCGGCATTCGACTGGATTGAGGCGAACGTCGCAGTCGATAGCCGACATTAGCGGTCCGTCGTTTACGGATTGCCAACGACTGTGCTACCGGATTGGCGCGGTTTCATTGCACTCCCCTGGGAGGGGTCAATCACATGACGCAAACGAGAAGGCTCGGAGCGCGCTCCGGGCTGGGAAGGTTGCTGCTTACCCTCGCTCTACTGGCTGCGGCATGCGGCGGAACTGAATCGCCCGCATCCGCGCTCACCACCACCACGACCGAAAACGCGCTGCAGGGGTCGCACCGCCACGCGCGGGTCTGCGCCGCCGCGCGCCCGGGCGAAGCCCGCTGCCACGCCTGGGTGCGCGTCGACGACGTGACCGGACAGATCACGCCGTTCGTGACGCCGGCTGGCTTCGGACCCGCGGACCTGGCCAGCGCGTACAAGCTGCCGGCCAGCGGCGGGACCGGGGTGACCATCGCCATCGTCGACGCGATGGACGATCCCAACGCCGAGTCCGACCTGGCCACCTACCGCTCGCAGTTCGGGCTGCCGGCCTGCACCACGGCCAACGGCTGCTTCCGCAAGGTCAACCAGAACGGGGCGGCCTCGCCGCTGCCCGCGTCCGACGTGGGCTGGGGTCAGGAGATCAGCCTGGATCTCGACATGGCCAGCGCCATCTGCCCGAACTGCAAGATCCTCCTGGTGGAGGCGAGCACCGCCAGCATCGCCAACCTGGGCGCCGCCGTGAACACCGCCGCGGCGCTGGGCGCCAACGTCATCAGCAACAGCTACGGCGGCGGCGAGAGCGCCGGCGACCCGAGCACGACCAGCTCGTTCTACAATCATCCCGGCGTCCTGATCACCGCCAGCAGCGGCGACAGCGGCTTCGGCGTGGAGTATCCCGCCGCCGCCACCACCGTGCTCGCCGTGGGCGGTACGCACCTGGTGCGCGACACCAGCGCGCGGGGCTGGACGGAGACGGCGTGGAGCGGCGCGGGCAGCGGTTGCAGCGCCGTGGAGACCAAGCCGGCCTGGCAGCATGACACCGGCTGCGCGCGCCGTACCGTGGCCGACGTTTCGGCGGTGGCCGATCCCAACACCGGCGTCGCCGTGTTCGACAGCTTCGGGGCCGCCGGGCAGACCGGCTGGCTGGTCTTCGGCGGTACCAGCGTGGCCGCCCCGGTGGTCGCGTCCGTCTTCGCCCGGACCGGGCATGCGAACGCCACGCCGCAATACCCCTACTCGAACACCACCCAGTTCTTCGACGCTGTGGGCGGCACCAACGGCACCTGCTCGCCGAGCTATCTGTGCACCGCGGTGGCGGGCTACGACGGCCCCACCGGGCTGGGCACCCCCAACGGCACCGCCATGGCGGGCACCACGCCTCCGCCTGCCAACGACTTTTCCGTCTCGGCCAGCCCCACCAGCGTCAGCATCGTGGCGGGCAACTCGGGGACCGCCACCATCAGCACCGCGACGACCGCGGGCAGCGCGCAGACCGTGTCGTTGTCGACCTCGGCGACGCCGGCAGGCGTCACCGCGTCGGTCTCGCCGGCCTCGGTGACCTCGGGCGGCAGCGCCACCTTGACCATCAGCACCACCACAGCGGCGGCGGCGGGCACGTTCACGCTGACCGTCACCGGCACGGCCGCGTCCGGCTCGCATTCCACCACCGTCTCGGTGACCATCAGCGGCGCGGGCGGCGCTTGCGCCAGCAGCACGCAGCTCTTCGCCAGTCCGGGGTTCGAGTCGGGCGCGACGGGCTGGACGGCCAGCGCCAGCGTCATCGACGCCACCACCAGCGGCTCGGCCCCGCGGACCGGCACCACCAAGGCGTGGCTGGACGGCTACGGCACCACCCACACCGACACGCTCTTCCAGAACGTCACCATCCCGGCCGGCGCCTGCTCGGCCACGCTCTCGTTCTGGCTGAAGATCACCACCGCCGAGACCACCACCACCACGGCCTTCGACAACCTGACGGTGACGGTGCGCAACACGGCAGGCACGGTGCTGTCGACGCTGGGGACCTTCAGCAACCTGAATCACGGAACCACGTACGTGCAGCGCACGTTCAACGTCTCGTCCTTCAAGGGACAGACGGTGCGCATCGAGTTCGTGGGTGCCGAGGACGCGTCGCTGCAGACGAGCTTCTTCATCGACGACGCGGCGCTGACCGTCGTGCAGTAGGAAGAAGCGGAGCTCGAGGTGGCGGCCGGAAGAAGATTCCGGCCGCCGCCGCGCTGGCGATCCGGTTCACGGCCGAATCAGTGCCTGCCCGTCACTTCGCGACCAATGCTGGCGGGTAGAACTTGCCGTCGACCAGATCCTTGGTCGGGCCGTAGAAGCGCCACATCAGGTCGTACTTCTGGCCCGCGGCCGTCGGCAGCCAATTGGACTCGGGGAATCCGGCCGGCGCGCCCGGGCCGTAGGCGATGGTGAGCGAGCCGTCCGGGTTGTACTTGAGGGCCGAGTGTTTCTGGAGTTGGTACCGATCGATCGAATTCGCGAGCACCTTGTGCTCCATCGCCTTGACGGCCGTCACCGACCAGAAAAAGACCGCCTTCTGCGTCGGCAACGCGTTCTTCGGCCAGGTCTGGATGAAGGTCTTGCCGCCATCGAGGCCCACGGCGCGGAAGTACATGACCTCCTTCGGGACGTTCGGCCAGAGCCCCGTAAGCACGGCGACCGAGCGCGTCAGGTAATCGCTCCCGTAGTTGCCGACCGCGCGCGGGTGGAACCACCCATTCTGCGCCGGACGCAGCTTCGGCACCTCGGCAAAGAACGCCGGGACGGCCTGCTTGGTGATCACTTCGTCGATCCGCGCGCGCTCCGCCGGGTCGGTGGCCGCCTTGGTCACCGCGCGCGCCTTCTTCTGCAGGGACGACATGCCGCGGTTGATGTCGACATCTGAGTTGAGGATCTCCACCGTGTGGTCGAAGGCGTTGACGTTCGGCATCCTGTCGTAGGGGAAGTCGAGCACGATCGGGAGCTCATCGGCGACCGGGTCGCCGGTCGCCTTCATGTCGACCTGGTTCTGCAGCCTAACCGCCTCGGCGGGATCGGCCCCGAGCTCGATGCGCATCACCAGCCGCGACTTGCGGCCCGGCAGGTCGATCCGCTGCGCGTCGGGCGGCAGATAGATCTTGGTGCCCTTCGTGCAGAGCACGAACTTGCCGGAGGTGTGCTTGGGATAGGCGCGGTCGTTGATGTTGGCGACGACCTCGCCCCAGAGGTTCATGACCTGCACGGTGTAGTAGCGGTTGGTGATCTTCGGCAGGTCGATCTGCGTGCAGCTCGTCTCGTCGGTGTAGATCCACGCTTCGCTGTAGGCTGCCTCGAGGTACGGATACGCGCGGGCTACATCGGTCGACAGGTCGCGGTGGAAGATCTGATTCCACTTGAACTTGCCCCTGAAGTCGCTGCCTTCCTGGCGCAAGGTGACCCAGCGGGCGATCATGTAGTGGTAGGCGTCTACGATGTCCTTGTCGCTCACGCGCGCCGCCTTCGCCTGCGCAGGAGCGGCGAGCGCAAGGACCACCAGCATCAGCACGATTCGGCGCATATTTGTGGCTCCCGGCCGACAGCATCGCGTCGCCGCGGCCGCGGAGGGAATTGGACCTTGTACCGACTGCAGCCTACTGCGGCACCGAATCCGGCGAGATGATCGACACCTTCACCGGCTCGGAGAGGATGTCGCCGCTCACCGCCCAGACCGCGTAGCTCTGGTACTGCCGGACAGGGTCGGGCGCGCGCAGCAAGTCGATGTGGAAGTGCCCTACCGCCCAGGTCTGCTTCCCTTCGGTGAGCAGCGGCACCCGCGACGGAACCCGGAGGTGCTCCACCCACGGACCCAGGTCGCTGTCGCCGGTGATCACCAGCGTGATCGGCAAGATGGCCGTGGCCTTGGCGTCGCCCACGTCGTGCCACCGGTCTGCCCCAGGTCCTTCCGGGCGCGGCCGCACCCGCTCGCCGTCGCCGACGGGCAGGCGGAAGCTGCCGTGCAGGACGGCGCGCGCCTTGGGGATGTCCACAGCGACGCGATCGATGGCCAGCGCGATCCCCGGCCTGGCCGGCACGTCGGGCGACCCCGGCCGCAGCGCGTAGCTGACGTCGTCCCCTTCATCCGGAGAAGCGGGCTGCGGGAACTTCGGCAGCTTCTGCGCTTCCAGGTACCTGGCCACCTCCGGATCCTTGGTGGCCTTGTGCTCGAGGCGGCTGATGACGGAGTTGCTGCGGTGATCGTAGAGGAGCACGGTGAACGCCAGCGTCCCGGGCCTCCAGGGCAACGTCGGAAGGCGCTTGCGCACGTCGATGGAGAACGGCTTGACGTTCTCGCCCTCGGGGAACTCCGGCGGCCGCGGAGGTCGGGGCGTGAGCTCGTCCTTGTGCTCGAAGGCCGGGCCCGCGAAGACGTCCCCGGTCTCGACGGAGGCCGCCACCAGGATGGCGCGCGGCTCCAACGGAAGGTCGTAGTTCTGCTCGAAGCTCGACTTGCGGACGCCGGCCAGCGGCACGGTCTCCCACTTGTCGATCTCCACCCGCGCGGGGCCGTCGAGGATCATGCCCATGAACTTGTCGTCCTTGAGGACCTTGCGCACCACCTGGGCGCTGCCGTCCACCGTCTTTCCTTCCAGGAACGCCTCGTCGGCCAATCCGAACGCTCCCTGTGCAAGCAACGATGCCATGGCGAGGACTCCTTTCATTTCGTGACGGCGGACACATCGATGGCGAAGACGAAGGGCGAGCAGAGATCGCAGTATTCGGTGGGCCGGCCGCTCCAGCCTTCTCCGAACATCACGCACTTGCCCTCGCGGCCCCCCATCTCCTTGGTGAGGTCTTTGTAGATCGCATCGGCGATGTCCTTGGCGCAGTGATCGCCCTGGTGGCCGCGCTTGTCGTACCAGCGCCCGTGCGTGTCGCGCGGCTTGGTGATGCCGGGCACGCTGTAGCTGGAGCTGAGCACCATCTCGATGGCGTGTCCCAGCTCATGGACCATGGTGCCGTTGATCCCGGCGACGTCAGTCTTGCCGCTCGAGTCGGGCCGCTCCGCGCGGATCAGCAGCTTGTGATTGGCGGATTCGCCGTTGTAGGTCGTGGTCGCCAGCGCGCAGGTCAGGGTCAGCTTCACCTTCTCGCCGTCCTTCACCACCTCGGCGGCGGAGGGGGGCAGCTTGATCGACACCTTGCCGTTGGTGGAGATGTTGTCCTTGTAGTTGACCAGGACATGATCGGCAGGCACCTCCCCGCCTTTTCCCTGGTGCTTTCCGCTGGCAGCCAGCGAATCCCAGGTGGCCTTGACCGAAGCATTTCCGGTCGTCACGTCGGTGGGATAGATCGGCTTGCTGACGATGGCGCTGGCCAGCGCGGAAGCTCCCGCCACCTTGCCGCCCGTCCAGTCGATCTCGTCGCCGGGCTTCACCGTCAGCGTCGCCGTTTCGGCAGGCTTCGCGTCGATCTGCAGGTGGCAGAAGCAGAAGTGCAGATCGACGGGCTTCTTCAACGCCTTGAAGTAGGTGCTGTGGAAGTGGTCGCGGTTGTGGCCGCCGATGAGGAGCTTCTTGCCGGCCGAAACGCCGAGCTCGGTCCCCTCGATCCAGGAGCCTTTCGGGCCGGCGTCGACCTCGACCTCCTTCTCGTCGTGGGCCTCGGTCTTGATCATCACCTTGTCGAGCGCGGCCACCAGCTTGGAGACGTCGGGCGTGGGCAGGCCCTTGGGCTTGGTGATCTGGTAGTAGAGCTTGCGCCAGGTGGTGATGGTGCAGGTGGCGTCGGCGCACGCCGGCGTGCCGCCCACCTTGACCGTGTACTTGTTGCCGCCCGCCGCGCCCAGCTCCAGCTCGAATTCCACCTCGGCAGACGGGGGAATCTTTGCCTTGTTCTTGTAGGTCTTGCCCTTGGCGGCGAAGGCGTCGCTGCGGTCGCTGTTCTTGGCGTCGGCGGCGACCTCGATGAAGAGCTCGGCGTCCGGAGGCATCTTGTCCTTGCACGTCGCGCGCAGCTTGATCTTGATCTTCGACCCGTCGCCCGGGTCCTTGCTCTTGGCCAGGTTCACGAACTGGACGTGGTCCGCCTTGTCGGCGGGGAAGACGAGCTCGGCCTTGGCCTCGGCCTTGCGGATCTTCGCCTCCCAGGCGATGCCCTCGTTCTTCACCCACTTCCCGTCCTCGAGATAGAAGGGCTCCGCCCAGGCCACTTCGAAGTCGGTGGGGTATGAGAGCGGGTAGGTCAGCTTGCCCTGATCGTCGACCTTGCGCTCCACCGTCACGGGCGCTCCGGGCTTGCCCTGAGCGTCCAGCGGCTTCTGACTGATCTTGCAGACCGCCTTGGGAAAGGGCTTGTCGTCCTTGCCCTTGGCGACCACCGTAATCTCCTTCGCCCAGACGTAGATGTCNTGGGCGAAGTTGCGGTAATCGGCGCCGTCCACCTTGAGATAGAAGTTGACCAGGCGCCAGGCGGCGCCGTTCTCCGGCGCGGCCGCCTTGTCCCAGGTGCAGGCCGCCACCGTGCCGCCGCCCGACTTCTCCAGCTTCGCCTTCACCTTGGCCAGCTCCTTGCTGCCCTCGTGGAAGACGAAATAGATCTCCTTGGTCTTGTCGAACGACACGCCCCTGAGGCTGGCGTTGCAGGTCAGGGGGCCTTCGGCCCAGACGTTGAGGTTCGGCATCGCGTGGTTCCCCCGCTCAAGCTGGCATGACTTCCGCGTCCATGTGGTGCGTGTCGGGCTCTGCGCTCGCCGAGGCGTCCACCTGCGCCGGCTCCGCGGATCCGCCGATCGACGCATCCATCTGGGAGGGCTCGGCGAATCCCTCGATGGACACGTCCACCACGAAGGGCTCCGCGGCGCCGCTGACGGTGGCCTTCATCTCGTCCGGCGGCGGCTTTTCTTTCGGAGTTACGGCGGCAGGCTGGCTTGCCAGGGCGGCGGCAGCGGCTTTCTCCTGCGCCGCCGCGGCGGCCGTCTTCTTCGAGATGCGCACCACCGTGCAGTTGGTGGCGTAGCCGTGGCGGCTCCAGCGGTGGACCGCCTTGTCCACCCGGTAGGTGCCGTCCACCTGGCCCCCGAGCTTCTCCAGCGAGATCTTCGCGCCGACCAGGAGCCGCGCATCGCCCCTGAGATCGAGCGTCGCGGTGACGAAGCCCTCCGACAGCTTGCGCATCCGCGCCTTGGCCATCTTCTCGGCGGTGGCCACGTCGGGGGCGATCTTCTCGCTCCCGGAGACGGAGAGGGTGGCGGAGTTGCCGTGTGCGCGCGCGCCCTCGCCGATTTCGCCCTCGCCCTTGGCCTTGCCGACGATCTCCTGCTTGGTCTTGGGGTCCCAGCCGTGCACCGAGACCTCCTCCACCTGCCCGCGCGCGTCGATGACGATGCGGGCCTTGCTCAGCGATTGGGAGGGGCCGACCGTGATCTCGGCGCCTTCCGGAGGCGGTCCGATGATCAGTTTCTTGTCCTCTACGCGCACGGTGTTGCCCTGCGCTGCGGCCAGGCGCCGCAGGAAGGAGGCGTCGCTGACGTTTCCCTGCAGCGCATGCTCCTTGGTCCCCGAAGGGGCCTCGGCGCTGAGCCCGTGCTCCTGGGCAATCTTCTGGGCGATCTGGCTGTCGTCCACGTCGTTGAAGGAGCGCGTCATCTGCGAGAGCCCGAGCCGGTGCAGGCGCTCGAAGCAGACCACTCGGAGCGAAGGCGGCTTGTCGCGGAGGAAGAGCGGCTCCAGCGCCACCACCTCGCCCTGGAACACCTGTAGCAACGACGACGAATAGCCCAGCTCCACCTTCACCGCCGCTCCGGAGCCGAAGAGCTTTCCATTGATCAGCTCCAGCTTCGGATCGTTGAAGGTCAGCGTGCAGGTGCCGAAGAGGTCCGCGTCCAGATCGACGTCGGCCCTGGTCAGCGCCGCGCGGACGGGGCTGGACAGCGCCTGGCCATCGAGCGAGACGCGGCATGCCGGAACAAAGCGGTCGGATTCGGAGGCAGCCACAGGGTCCGAAAATCATCGCACAACACCCCGGGTTGCCGCTATCGGGTCGCTCGCGGCGTCCCCGCAGTGCCCGGTTCCTCGAGGGCCTTGCGGAATTCGGGCGAGTCGCGCAAGAGCCGGCCGGCGATCTGCCGCAGGCGATCCACCTGCTCGTCATCGAGCTTGAAGCTCGTCGGCAGCTCGAGGAAGTACCGCCGTTCCTTCAGGTCCGGGATCGCCTCGAAGCTCACCTCGATCAGGGTCGCGGTCCGGCCCGGAGCGGCGCGCTGCCAGCGCGCCAGCTGATCGCGGGCTGCTTCCACAGCCTCCAGGGAGTACCGATCGACGGGAATGGAGCTCAACTGATCGAGGAGGTCGCCCTTGCCGGGCGGCTCGGCCGAGCGATCCCAGTCGCGCTCCGGATCCTTGTGCGCGTTCACCACGATGGCGATGATCCGCCGCGGTCCTCCCGGGATGCCAGCCGTCGTCGACGGCGGCGCGGCGGCGATGCCGTCGAGCGCCTCGATCAGCACGCGCAGCCCCAGGTTCTCCGCGATGCCGCCATCGAAGAGGTGCACGTATGGCCGCGCGGTCGCGTCCGCATAAGAGCGGAGCTCTCGCGCGCGCAATCCGCTTCGGCCGAGCGGCGTTCCGGGTGCGGCCTCGGCCGCCCACGCGGGCGCCTGCCAGCCACACGTGCCGGCGTGGTTGCGCAGCGTGATCGGCGTGAGCTGCGGGGGAAGCGCGGAGGAGGTCGCCACCGCGCGCGCGATCGGGTACGCCGCCAGATCGGAGCAGAGGACGTCGAAGGTGTCCTGGGTGAAGGGAAAGCGCCCGCCGGTGGTGACGTCCGCCCCGTTCACCACCACGAACGGACCGCCGCTGCGGAGGAGATCTCCATAGGTGGCGTGGTCGAAGATGGTCTCGTCATACAGCTCCGCCGCGAGGTCGGAGCGCGAGAAGGTCCCGGAGGGCAGCTTGAACCAGCTGGACGGCGAGATCACGCGCCCGGCGATGGCGCGCTCGATGTTCCGCTTGAGGAACTTGCCCTCGAATTCCTGGAAGATCTTGTCGCCTCGCAGCGCGTAGTAGGTGGCCGTGAAGGTGCCACCCGAGACCGCGGAGATGACGTCCACCTCGTCGAGGAGCCGCCGCTGCGTGCCGCCAACGCTGACCTGCGTGCGCCCAAGCTCTTCGAGCACACCATACGAGAGCGCCGCTGCCCGCGTGCCGCCGCCGGAGAAGGCCAGGAAGACGAGGAGATCGTCGGACTGCTGGGGACGGCGGACGTTCTCGAGACGGTACCCGGCGTGCGGATCCTGGCGCGCGAGCGCCGCGTTCTCCGGCCAGTGAGCGCACGCCATGGCCGAGGAGATCAGGAGGGCGACCATCGCCTTCCCGTGGATCGGAACGGACGTGCTCCTGCGATCGATCACCCTGATTGAATGTGCAGGTCGCGCGCGCGATGGCAATGAGGCCAAAGGCCAACCCGCGGTCACGTCACGTCGCCGGTCAGGTTGCGGATCAGCGCGAGCAGCAGCCGCACCTCGCGGGCGGTGGCGTGCGCCCGATGCAGGACGGCGATCAGGTCGTCGACCACGCGGTCGGGATGATGGCGCCGCGTGAGGCCGCCGCGCCGCAACGCCACGAGTGACCGCTCGCGGAGGATGGCGAGGTGGCGCTCGTCGGCGAGCCGGCGCGGCGGGGCGGGTGGCAACGGCGTCGTGCCGGAGGCTCGCTGCACCTCCCAAGCGAAGAGCAACACCGCCTGCGCGAGGTTGAGCGAGCTCTTCTCGACGGTGGGGATGGTCGCGGTGGCGCTGGCGCGGCGCAGGGTCAGGTTGTCCAGCCCGTTCTGCTCGTCCCCGAACACCAGTGCCGCGGGGCCGGGCACCTCGAGCAGTCTGCGGGTGGCCTCCGTGGGATCGAGCGCTCCGCGCACGGCCCGCCCCGAGGTCATCACCACGTCGACGCAACCGGCCAGTGCATCGTCGAGCGTATCCACCACATGCATCCGATCGAGCACGTGGCGGGCTCCGCGGGTCGCGACCTTGGCCGCCGTCTCGCCATCCCAGGCTTTCGGGGCAACCAGCCAGAGCCCGCCCGCGCCCGTGTTGGCAAGCGCGCGCGCCGCCGCACCGATGTTTTCGGAGCGCTTCGGGCGGTGCAGCACGAAGCGAAGCTCTCTCGCCTGGATCTGGCCGCCGGCACTGCTCGGCTTCATCGCGGCGAGAGTAGCAGAGCGCAGGCAGCGTGAACCCCGCAGCGGCGACGGTTAGTCGTCGTCGTCTTCCACCTTCTCGATGCGATAGCGCAACGAGAACGCGCTGGCTCCGCCGCTCAGCGTCTCGTATGCGCGTTCGCGCGCGCCGAAGCGCGGCCAGGAGAAGGCGGCCTCGAGCGTTCCGACGCTCGCGGCGACCGCATTCAGGCAGGCCGAGGCCGCGGCCACGTCGAAGCCGAAGTGGGCGAGATCGACACCGACCGATTGGCCGAAGAGCGTGTCCACGCAGTTGGAGCTGACGCCGTCGGCGTCGATGCGCAGGGTGGCGGTCTTGGGCAGGCGCAGGTCGAAGGAGAGCGGCTGTGCCTGTGGGAAGAAGCGCCCGGCGTCGCCCGGGCCGACTGCGGCGAGGCCCGAGAGCGATCGCCAGTCGCCGTTGACCGACACCTGCATCCGCCATCCCGCCGCTTCGTGCCCCGCGATGGCGCCGGACTTGAGCGGGTCGTGGATCACCACCCCGTCGATGGAGACGCGCACGTGCTGCAGCGCCGCATCGGTTGGCTCCTGCCATCCCGCGACGATGCTGGCCGCAAACCCTGTGGGCAGCGGCGACCCATGCGCCATCCGCACCGTCACCGCGAGGTGAGGCTCGGCTCCGGCGGTCACCGGCTGGATTGTCACGTCCGCGGCGACCGGAGTCTGGCCGGGCAGGGCAGGGGTGCCATGCCGGTCGATGCGCCACACCGGCGCCGAGGAGTGCCGCGGCCGCGGCGGGAGCGGGAGATCGAAAGCGAAATCCGCATCGTTGATGCGGGCCACCGGATGGCTGAGCGGGTAGCAATTGGTCCCCACCAATTCGTTGACCGAGTTGCGGTGGGTGAGGATGCAACCATCTCCCGCGGAGCCGCCGAAGGCGCTGACGAACACGTCGGCGCGCGCCGCCAGTTGGGCGCGTCCCTCGTCCTCGTGGCGGCTACCGAGCACGTCGCCGTGGAGGGGGCGCATCAGCGCCAGCGCCTCGGGCGGATGCATCTCGGTGCGGTAGTTGAAGACAGCGCCGTTGCAAGCGGCGAAGCCGCAATCGAGGGGGCTGATGCAGGCAAGTCCGGTGCCCGAACAGGTGCCCGGAACGGGATCGGGGTGGCCGCAGTCGAAGATCCATCGACCCCGCGCGACCACGCGATCGCCCGGGCTCGCCCAGGCCCAGTCGGGAAGCGCGCCCGTCTCCCACTCCAGGTCGAAGATTCCGTCATTGTTGCCGGTGGCGAGCCGGCCCTCGTCGGCAGGGTCGAGCTGGACAAAGGTGTTCTGGTCGTTCTGCGTGTGCGTAGCGGGAAAGTCGCCGCCGGTGTCGCCATGGGAATCGACCACCGCGCCGTGGATCACGATCGGCTCGGAGGCGACCGTGCCGCCGTTCACCACCGGGGCCCACTCCGGGTCGACGAGGATGAGCTGATCGAGGCCCTGCGCTCCGATGGTGGGCGGGAAGCAACCGCCGCCGGCGAACACCAAGGCGAGATTGCTGTTTACGCGGTTTGCCGCGGCGCTAGTCAGGGCTTGCCGACCCTCTTCATGTCCCACCTCGGGCCGGAAATCGCCAAAGGCAATCGAGGGCGCGCTGGACGGCCGCGTGAGCAGCGAGTCGTGAGCCGCCTGCTGCGATTGGTCGCTGCAGCCCGCTGGCAATCCGAGGAGCAGCGCTGCGAAAACCGCCGAGACACGAGCGACGCTTCCGGACGCTGTTCGGATCATGGTGCCCCCCAATTTGCCGTGCGCGTCCTGGAAGGACACTCCCGGCAGGGGTCAAAGTCAAGGCTGCCCCCCGAGCCGAGCAGGCGCGTCGCGCGCGCGGATCCTCACTCCGGCAGGGCGGAGAGGGCGTACAGCGCCAGCAGCAGATCGTTGGGCGGGCCCAGCGGGCCGAACCACTTGTTGTAGAGCTCGGCCACGTTCGTGCGGTAGATCCGGCCGAGTTGCCGGTTGACGGCCAACCGGAACGCGACGTCGTGCCGCAGCATCAGGCCGTAGGGCTCGTAGGAGAGGAAGCGCGCGAGGATGGAATAGTGCTTCGGATCGGGTGACGCGAGCGCCAGCCCGAGCAGGATCGAACGGTCCGAGGCGTAGACGTCCGCGCTCCCCTGGTCGACCGCCGCCAGACCCTCGGCGTGCTCCTTCACCGGGATGATCTGCGTCGTCGCGACGTTCTGGAAGGCATTGCGGACCAGCTTCTCGGTGGTGGTGCCGGGGATGACGGCGATGCGCATGCCGGTCGAGTCGCCCGGCGCCGACACCTTGGTGGTCTTGATGCTCAGCAGCGTGGAGCCGTCCACGAAGGTGAGGTTGCTGAAGTCGACCTGCTCCTGCCGGGAGAAGGTGCTGGTGGTGGAGCCGCACTCCAGGTCGATGGTGCCGTCGACCAGCGCGGCGATCCGCGTGTCGGGAGTGACCTTCACCCATTCGATGCGCAGGTCCGCCATGGCGAGGTCGGCCCGCAGTCCGTGCACCACGCGGGTGCAGAGATCGACGCTGTAGCCGGCCGGCGCGCCGTCGGGCCCGACGAAGGAGAAGGGGACGGACGATTCTCGGTAGCCCAGCTTGATCGTCTTCGCCGCCTTGATCCGGTCCAGCGTGTCCGGGACAGCGGCCGACGAAGCCTTCTGCGGACCGGCACAGGCGGCGGCCGCGAGCAAGAGGAGCAGCAAACGGATGGACGGGCGCATGCAGGATTCGGTAGCCCGAACCGGTCCCGGGCGCCTATTGGACCATCTGCCAATCCGCCGTGCGAGTTCGGGCGCGGGCTGCTAGCGGGCCGCGAAACGGGAACGACCCGTTTCCCCGATCACCAGCGGGCCGCTCATCGTTTCCGCGGGAAAGACGAACCGCTCGCCGGTGTGCAGCGCGAAGACCTTGTCGTGCAAGCCGCGCCTGGCGACCTCCATCTCGAGCTTGCGGCGCGGCTCGTCCACGCGGGCGTTGTCGGCGAAGTACGCCTCGTAATGGATGGGGACCATGTAGCGCGCGCCGACGTCCTGGAAGATGTCCAGCGCCTGGCGGGGGCCGCAGTGACCCCAGCGGTCGTTGCGGCCGTCGTCGTTGCGCGTGGGCGCGATGGGGATGAAGGCGACGTCGATTCCAGGAAAGCGGCGGCCGATCTCCTTGAAGATGACCGGGTCGTAACCGGTGTCGCCGGCGAAGAAGACGCGGTGGCCGGCGCCCTCGATCACGTAGCCGGTAAAGGCGTGGTTCCAGAGCGCGTCGATGCCCCAGCGGCCGCCCGAATGGCGCGCCGGGACGGCCGTGATGGTGAGATCCCCCACCCGCACCTGTTCCCAACTCCTCAGCGCCTGCCGCCGGGGTTGCTCGATGGCGTCGGCGTAGGTCTGGCCCTGATCGGGAAAGAAGACGGCGGGCCGCGGGCCCAGCTTGCGCACCGTGGCCTCGTCGAAATGGTCGAAGTGCATGTGGCTGATGACCACCGCGTCCAGCCGTGGCAGCTCGCGCACCGAGACCGAGGCGGGCGTGATGCGCGGCATGGTCATCAACGAGCCGCGCAGGTTGGGATCGGTGAGCACGTACCGGTGCCCGAAGCGCAGCAGCACCGTGGCGTGCCCGACCCACACCGCGGAGAGGGGGGCCTCGGCCACGTCCAGCGGCAGCCCGTGGACCGCGGGCTCGCGCGGCGGAATGGGCGCGAGTGCGGCGCAGGCGGTCAGGCAGAGGATGGGCAGCGCAGCGGCTCGGTGAATCATGAACCGTTGAAGCTACCACGCTCCCCCGCCCCGCAGCGCATCGCTCCCTGGATCAGGGCAGGCCGGCGTCGACGCCAGAGTCCGGCGCGACCCCGGCGTCACCGCAGTCGAGTGCCGGTGCCGGCAGGCACGCGTGGTGCTCGCCATGATCGCCGTCGTGGTCGCCGTCATCGCCGTCGTCGTGCCGATCTCCATGATCGCCGCCGTGATCGTCGCCGTCCTCGTCGTCCGCGCGGCACCGATCCTCGTCTTCGTCGTCGTCGAAGTCGCGGCGCACATGCCCGCGGTCTGCCCGCGTGTCGGAGGACATGCGGATCGAGCAGCGGATGTTCGCCAGGATCCGACCCCGGTTCCGAAGATCGCGCGGGTCGAGCAACTGGCCGTGGGCGCCCACGAACCACGCCGCCGGATCGACCGCCAGGACGATGCTGCTGGTGCCCGGACCCACCGTGAACGGCCCCTCCTGCTTCTGCTTCACGCGGATGGAGGTGGTGAAGCGGAAGGAGTCTCCGGCGAAGGTTCCGTCGGCCGCGATGGATGCGTGAAGGTCCTTCATGCCGGCGAGGCCGCCGTCGCCCGGCGCCTGCTTCCGGCTCACGGTGTCGACCAGGAAGCGCAGGTCCTCGTAAGTGCCCTCCGGGACTTCCACGTCGAAGACCTGGTGGATGCCTCCATCCAGATCGCCGTCCGAGAGATCCACCAGGAAGGGTCCGACATGCACGTCGCCGTCCGCCCTCACGCAGACCGTGCCTCCGTCCGGACAGTCGCAGACGGCGAGGCCGGCATCGCCCGCGTCGGCAGCCGCGGGCGCGCGCTCGAGGTCGATCCTGCGCACCACCACTCGAACGCGATCGAGGAGAAGCTTGCCGCACAGGTTGATTCCGCCGCCGGCGTCGATCTGTACGCCGGAGTCGTCGGGTCCGCCGTCGTCGATCGATTGGGACGTGCTCGCGGCGCTCAGCGCCAGCGAGGAGCTCGACTTGCACCCGCTCGCCACGAGCGCGAGACATCCCGCGAGGAAGACCAGCGATCGGATCGAAGATGATTGCGTCATGATCGAGGCGACTAGCACCCGGTGGATCTGGTCCGTGTGACGGTCGTCACGCTTCCTCCGGTCCGCCCTTCAGCCGATGGCTGTCGGTGGTCAGGACGGCTGCAGCCCTTGCGGCCGACGAGCGCGTTGTTCTATAGCGTACAAAATGTCGGTACCTTCCCGCGAAGAAGATCAGTTCCATCCCCGAGGCGCCGTCGCCTTCTTCGCCGCGATGCTCGTCTTCTTCGCCGTGGTCTGGGCGCTCTTTTACGGCCTCATGATTCACCGCCATTGAGGCGTCCATGCAGACGGCCACCGTCCCGGATTTGGAGAAGCGAGTGGTCGCAGCTTCGCTGCTCTTCGCTGCCTCGATGTTGGCGCTGCTCGGCTACGCCGCCGTGCGTCTGGGCATCTCGGTGCCCGGCTGCGTCACCAGCGTGAAGCCGTTCACCGAAGCGGCGCTCATCCAGGTAGCGCCCGGACGCTACGAGGCGCACGTGGTCTCGAAGACGTTCTCCTTCAAGCCCGTCATCAAGGTGCCCAAGGGTTCGCTGGTCGATTTCTACGTCACCAGCACCGACGTGGTGCACGGCTTCTACGTCGACGGCACGGACGTGAACCTCACGGCCATCCCCGGCGCGGTCACCTACGCGCAGGCGCGGTTCGAACGGCCGGGCAAGTACCAGGTCATCTGCCACGAGTTCTGCGGGCTGGGACACCAGGACATGATCGGCAAGGTGGAGGTGACGCCGTGAGCCGGCTGCGATCGGTGATCCTGGTCGAGCTGCTGCTGCCGCTCGCGCTGCTGATCTACGGCGCCTGGCACGGCGTGGTGCAGGTGCTCTACCGGGCCGGCGTCATCCGCGACATCAGCTTCCTCGGCATCGGGTACTACCAGGGGCTCACCGCCCACGGCGTGATCAACGCCATCGTCCTCACCACCTTCTTCGCGGTGGCCTTCGGCAACGCGGTGATCGAGCAGACGCTGAAGGGCGTATCGCCAGCGTTCGCATGGACCGGTTGCGCGCTGATGGTGGCAGGCACGCTGGCTGCCGCGGCTCCCATCTTCGCCGGCAGGGCCGAGGTGCTCTACACCTTCTACGCGCCGATGAAGGCGCACCCGCTCTTCTATATCGGAGTGGTGATCCTGGTCGTAGGATCGTGGGTCTCGTTCTGGGCCTGGATCGCGCCGTACCTGCGCTGGCGCCGGACCAACGCAGGAGAGAAGACGCCGCTGGCGGCGGTGGGGATCTTCGCCACCTTCATCATCTGGCAGATCTGCACGCTGCCGGCGGCGTACGAATTGCTGGTCCAGCTCATCCCATGGTCGCTGGGCTGGACCAGCGGCGTGAACGTCGTGCTCTCGCGGCTGCTCTTCTGGTTCTTCGGCCACCCGCTGGTCTACTTCTGGCTGCTGCCGGCCTACGTGATGTACTACACCGTCCTGCCGGAGCTCGCGGGCGGCAAGCTCTACAGCGACTTCTACGCGCGCTTCGCTTTTCTCGCCTTCATCGTGCTCTCCTCGCCGCTGGGACTGCACCACCAGTTCACCGAGCCCGGCTACTCCCAGGGCTACAAGTTCCTCCACGCAGCGCTCACCTTCCTGGTGGCGGTCCCTTCGCTGGTCACCGCCTTCACGGTGGCGGCATCGCTGGAGCACGGAGCGCGCAAAAGCGGCGGCACCGGACTGTTCGCTTGGTGGGGCAGGCTGCCTCACTTCGATCCGCAGCGCTGGCTCTTTCCCTACCTCTTCCTCGGGCTGGTGATCTTCATCTTCGGAGGGATCACCGGATTCGTGAACGCGTCGTATTCGATGGCCGCGCTGGTCCACAACACGGCGTGGATCCCGGCGCACTTCCACCTCACCGTCGCGGGCCCGGTCTTCCTCGCCATCCTCGGCATGAGCCTGTACCTGTGCGCCGGCCTGTTGGGAAAGCCGGTGGCGTCGCCTCGCGTGGCGGTGGCGGTGCCGTACGTCTGGACCGCTGGGGTCTTCATCTTCTCCGCGGGCCTGTTCTATGGCGGGCTCAAAGGTGCGCCGCGCCGGACGAACCTGGGCATGTCGTTCCTCGATCCGGAATCGGACGCGTTCCGTCCCGACTGGGTCACGGGCGAGCGCGTGGGCATGGTGGGCGGCTGCATCATGGGGCTCGCGGTGCTGCTCTTCTTCTACGCGCTGGCGCGGACGCTGCTGGCCGCGCGGTCCGAAGAGCGCGCCGCCGCGTTCGCACTGCCGCAGGCGGCCGGCGTACCACGACGAGCAGGTGCCGGCGGTGCGCAACTTCGGCCCCTGGGTCGTCGCGGGGATCGTCGCCATCCTCATCTCCTACCTGCCGCCGCTCCTCCAGGTCCTCGATGGCGAGTACCGCCTCGTCGCCGGCTAGCTTCGCCTCGCTGCTGCTGGCGGCGCTGCTTCCCGCAAGCAGGCCAGCCCCCCTTCCGGCCCTCGCCGTGCTCGACGAGCAGGATGCGAGCCGCGAGCTGCGCGTCATCGGGGCTGGCGCGCCGAGGCTGCTCCTGCCCGTCTTCACGCGCTGCACGGGCACCTGTCCGATGACGGCGGTGTTTCTCAAGCAGGCGCTGGCGAAGGCGGATGCGCCCTTCCGCGTGGTGGTCTTCTCTTTCGATCCTGCCGATACGGCGGCGGACCTGCGCGATTTCCGCCAACGCTTCGCGCTTCCCGAGGAGTGGGCCGTCGTGCGCTCCGGCGACCCGGGCGCGACGAAGTCGTTTCTCGACGGCTTCGAGTTCCGGTTCATGCGCGCGGGCGAGGGATTCGATCATCCGAACGAGACCTTCGTGCTCTCGCCGGCCGGCTCGTGGACGGCCACGCTGACCGGAACATCATTCGACGACAAAGATCTGCGCGCGGCCTGGGCGCGTGCGGCGGCGGCCGATCAGGGTCGCGTCCTCAGTAGCCTTCTGGCCTGGCTGGTCCGGCCCGAGGCATGGATCCTCTTCGCCTGCGCGGGTTTGAGCTCGTCGCTGATGGCCATCGTCATCGCCCGCAAGAGGATGTCGAGATCCTCGTAGTCGGGCGGCTAGCGGACGGCGCCCCGCGCGGCCACTGGCCAGACGGTCTCCACCGTGCCGCCCCGGACCGCGTACACCTCGTCCACCATGTTGCTCACCACGCAGCAATGGTTCGGCACCACCTCCACCACCTCGCCAACCTCCGGCCGTGCGCCGCAGCCGGAGAGATCGACGACGCCGTGCTCTTCGGAGAGTCGGACGACCTGGGCCTCTGGGTACGCGGGCAGGTACCCGTACCCCGTCACGGTATAGAGGTCGGAGGTGAAGACCTTGCTGCCCGCATCGAGGACGGCGCGGTCGGGTGCCGGCCTGCTCACCACGGTGCAGCGCACGCGCATCGCGCAGTCGTCCCAGGTCGCGGCGCCGGCCGCCACGGTCATCCGGTCGTTGTAGACGTAGGTGCCGGCGCGGTGCTCGGTGAGCTGCGGAATCGATTGGGCGGAGAACAAAGCAGGCGTCCCGCCGCCCGAGACCACGGGCACGGCGATGCCCGCCCGCTGGAACAGATCCAGGGCGCGCTCGAAGAAGGGCCGCGTGCCGGGCTGGTTGGGAAAGGTCATCAGGCCCTCGAAGCGCAGCCCGCCCATGCGCATCGCGGTCCGAACCAATTCCAGCGCCGCCTCCGGCGTCTGCACGCCATTGCGGCCAAGACCCGTATCGCACTCCAGCAGGAAGGGAATCTCGGTGCCGGCGGCGCGGGCCGCCTGCGAGAGCCCCCGGGCCACCACCTCGTTGTCGAAGACCACGGCCAGCCGCCGCAAGCGCCGCGACACCGCCAGCAGCCGCTCGATCTTCGCGGCGCCGATCACGTTGAAGGCGAGCAGCACGTCGTCGGCCACGCCGGCCTCCGCGAACACCTCCACCTCGCCCAGCTTCTGGCAGGTGATTCCCACCGCGCCGGCGGCCATCTGCATGCGACCCAGCGCGGGAATCTTGTGCGTCTTCACATGTGGCCGGTTGGCGATGCCGTGCCGCGCGAGATGCTCGTGGACCCGGCGGATGTTGCGCTCGACGACGTCCAGCAGCACCGTCACCGCGGGCGTCTCCAGATCGGTCACCTGGGCCATTCCGGGGAGTGGAGCATGAGGCTGCCGCAGGGACAACCGCGCCGGCGCTCCGCTCGTCATCCAGGAAAAGAGACCGCCGTCAAGGTCGTGGTACTTTGCAACGATTGGAAAGGTCCCTGCAGCGTCGCGCCGGCTGTCTTGCAGCTGCCGTGCTTCTGATGACCGCCTGCGGCGACGAGGGATCCGCGGTCGCCTCGATCGCGATCACCTCGCCGACCTCGGGGCCGCTTGCGAGCCTTGGCGACACGTTGCAACTCACGGCCAGCGCCCTCGACGAGAAAGGGGCGCCCATCGCGGGCGTCGCGATTTCCTTCTCGAGCACGAACCCGGCCGTGGCCACGGTCACCCAGTTCGGCCTCGTCACCGCGGTCGCGAACGGAACCGCCACCATCCACGCCGTCGCCCAGGGAAAGCAGGCCGCCCACGATGTCGCCGTGGCGCAAGTCGTGGCGCAGGTGCTGGTGACGCCCGCGTCGATCCGCGTGCCACCGGGAGAGACGCCCCTGTTTCACGCCGTCGCTGCGGACGCGCGCGGCCACCCCGTGGCTGGCCAGCCTCTCCCCGTCTGGACCACGACCGACGGCGCTCTGGCGACCATCGCACAGGACGGGCGCGCAGCGGTCTCTGCGTCGGCGGCGCCGGGGAGTACCGCCAGCGCACGAGCGACGGTTTCCGGCATTGCATCCACCTCCGGCGGTCTGATGACCATTGACCCCGCTGCGGTCTACGTCGAATCCATCGCCCTGGCCGCTCCGCGCATGATCTTTGCCAGCCTCCACGAAACCGCGCAGTTTTCCGCCTCGGCGTCCAACCCACGGCAGGGCGACGTGACCGCGCAGGTCGCGTTCACCTGGACGAGTGACGCGCCGGCAGTCGCGGGCGTATCGTCGTCCGGGCTGGTCGCGGCGGTCGGCAACGGAACCGCTGCGATCTCCGCCACCTCCAACGGAGTCAGCGGGGCGGTGCCAGTCAGCGTCGCGCAGGTCGTTGTCAGCGTCTCCGTCGCTACCGCCACAGGCGCTCCGGCGTCGCTCGCAAGCCTGGGCGAGACCCTTCAGCTCGCGGCAACCGCGGTCGACGCGGGAGGAAGCCCGGTGGCCGGTGCGGCGTTCGCATGGCGCACTGATTCCGCCGCGGTGGCCACCGTGAACGCGGCGGGTCTGCTGACGGCCACGGGCAATGGCACGGTCAACGTAGTCGCCACCTCGAATCAGGTCTCGAATCCAGCGCCGGGGTTTTCGGTTGCCGTCCACCAGGTCATCGCCTCGGTCTCCGTGACGCCAGCGACGATGACCATTCCCCGGTGCACGACGATCCAATACACGGCGGTCCAGAAGGATGCTCGGGGAAACGCGGTGGCCAGTGCCCCGCCCCCGGCGTGGAGCAGCTCGAATCCCGCCATCGTCTCCATCGATGCCAACGGCATCGCGCGCGGAGCGGCGGTGGGTGGACCCGCCACCATCACCGCGCGGGGCGGGAGCGCCTCCGGCACCGCCCGACTCACCGTCGACGCTTCCCCCGTCCGCGTGGCCTGGGGTACGGGGCAGGGCACGGTGAACGTGAGCATCTGCGCGGGACAGTCGGTGATCTGGCACAACACCGACACGAACGTCACGCACACCGCGACCGGCTCCAACGGCCGGCCGCCGAACACCGGCTCCATCCAGCCTCTGGCCGACTCCGCGCCGCAGCTTTTCGACCTCGCGGGCTCCTACCCGTATACGTGCATTGCGGACCTGCAGCACTCCGGAACCGTAACCGTCGTTCCCTAGGCCGAGCGTCGGAGCGCAGGATTCCAATCGGATCGAACCAGCATTGCGCGTGTTGACGCGATGCTCCTTGACGGTCTGGTCGTTCCGGCGCGTTGTTCGCGCGCGACAGCCCGGATCGTCGCAACAAACCATCCACACAACAGGTAGCGGAGGGATTTTTCATGACTCGCACCCAACTGCGATCATGTGCCTTTTGGCGCGCCGTGCTGCTCGGCGCATTCCTCGTTCCCCTCGGGCTGGCCACGCCAGCGAACGCTCGCATTGTCAGGATTGCCATCGACGCGGCCCGCTCCCAGTCGCCGGCCTTCGGCGGGTTCTCGTGGCCTGTCGTCGGGCAGTACGAGAAGATCGTCGGCACGGCGTTCGGGGAGGTGAACCCCGACGATCCGAAGAACGCGGTCATCGTCGACATCCAGCTCGCGCCCCGCAACGCGCGCGGAAACGTGGAGTACGCGTTCGACTTCTACATCCTGAAGCCCATCGACTTGAGCAAGGGCAACCACAAGGTCATGTACGAGCCGCCCAACCGCGGCGGCAAGACCTGGGCGACGTTGGGGCGGTTCCCGGGCGGCAACGATCCGGGCTCGGTCACCGACCCCGCCGCGCTGGCCAACGCGTTCTTCATGCCCAAGGGCTACACCGTCGTGTTCAGCGGTTGGGACTTCGCCGCAGGCACGAGCAACGCCAACTTCAACACCACCATCACCTTGCCGGTGGCTCTCAACCGGGACGGCTCGACGATCACGGGCCCGGCGTTCGAGTACATCGTGACCAGCGGGACGACCTTCAACCTCAACTACCCGGCGGCGAGCCTGGACAGGTCGAAGGCGACGCTGACCCACCGCATCCACCTGGACGATCCGCCCGTGGCGACGACGAACTGGAGCTTCAACGCCGCCGGGACGGCCATTGTCCTTCCCGCACCCGGGTTCGTGGCCAACGACATCTACGAGTTCACCTACACGGCGAAGAATCCCACCGTGAACGGGCTCGGCTTCGCCGCCGTGCGCGACTGGAACGCCTGGCTGCGCTCGGAGAAGAAGGACGACTCCGGCAATGCCAACCCGCTGGCCGGCGACGTGACGCGCATCTTCACCGAGGTGGTGTCGCAGCCGGGCCGCATGCTCAACGACTTCCGCCATCTCGGCTTCAACCAGGCGGAGAACGGCAAGAAGGTGTTCGACGGCATGCTCAACTGGATCGCCGCGGGCGACGGCATCAACATGAACTTGCGCTTCTCGCAGCCCGGCCGGACAGAACGCAACCGGCAGGACCATCTCTTCGTGGAGGGAGTCTTCCCTTTCGCCAACGTGATGACGCACGATCCGATCAGCCGCACCACCGACAGCCGTTATGCGCGCTGCGAGGCCACCCGGACGTGTCCGCTGGGCATGGAGATCTACTCGGCCAACGAATACTGGGTGAAGGCCGCCTCGCTGCTGCACACCGACCCCACCGGCTCACGAGACCTCGAGGATTCATCCTTCACGCGCAACTTCTTCATCTCCAGCCACCAGCACGGCACCGGAAACCCCAACTCGAGGGGCGCGTGCCAGCAGTTCCAGAACCCACTCAACTCGGCGCCGGTGCAGCGCGCGCTCTGGATCGCGCTCGACGAGTGGGCTGCCGGAAAGCGGATGCCTCCCCACAGCCGCGTGCCCACGCTGCGCGACCGCACCCTGGTCCCGCCGTTGCCTCAGGACAGGATGGGCTTCCCCCACATCCCCGGCGTCACCTATACCGGGCTGAAGACGACGCGCTACCGCTTCAACTTCGGGCCGGACTTCTATCGGACCGGAATCGCCGCCTTCAATCCGCCGGACAACATCTTCTCCACGGGTCCGTTCTCGGCGCCATATGAGGACAATCCGCTCAACGGGCCCATCTATCCGAGCACCATTCCCCGCACCGATCGGGACGGAAACGACATCGCCGGAGTGCGGCTGGCGGACGTGACCGTGCCGGTGGCTACCTACACGGGCTGGGCGCTGCGCGGTGGACCGCAGGCCAGCGACGGTTGCGAGTCGTCGGGGCAGTTCATCCCCTTCGCCAAGACCGCCGCGGACAGGGCCTCGGGTCCGCTGGCGGGCGATCCGCGCCTCTCCGTGGCCGAGCGCTATGGAACGCTCGATCGGTATTCGCACGAACTGGTCCGCGCCCTCCAGAAGATGGTCCGGCAGCGGCTGCTCCTCTGCGAGGACTTTGACAGCGAGCTGAGCCGGTTGGTCGCCTTGGGACAGGCGGCCGGATTGCAAGGCCAGGCGGAGGCGGCCACTTGCCGCCCGCCGGATCGCGACGACGACGACGAGGACGACGACTAGAAAATTCGGGAAATTCGGGGACACGATACGTAATTCGTCCTACGGACATTGACTGCCAGGTCGGACGAATTACGTATCGTGTCCCCGAATTTCCGGATTTCTAGACTGCGAGGAGGCGGTGCAGCGCCGGATCGTTGGCTGCGAGTTCCGCGCGCGTGGCCGAGTGGACCAGCCTGCCGCGCTGCATCACCAGCGCCCGGTCCGCCACGGCGCGGGCGAACATGAGGTTCTGGTCCGCGAGCAGCACGGTCACGCCCTCGCCGCGGATGCGGAGGAGCGCATCGGCGAGGATGCGCACGATCAGCGGGCTCAGCCCTTCCGAGGGCTCGTCGAGCAGCAGCAGCGACGGCTCGGTGGTGAGCGCCCGCGCGATGGCCAGCATCTTCTGCTCGCCTCCGGAGAGGTGGCGACCCTTGCGGCCCCACAGCGGCAGAAGCGGCGGAAAGATCTCCTCGATGCGCTGGCGCGTCCAGCGCGCCTGCGTCCGGCGCGAGGCCAGCGCGGCCACGCGCAGGTTCTCGGCGGCGGTCAGGTCCGCGAAGATGCGCCGGTCGTCCGGGACATAGCTCACTCCCAGCGCCGCCAACCGCTCCGGCGGCACACCGGCCACCGCTTCGCCGGCGAGCCGGATGTCGCTGCCGCGCCAGGGCGGGGTGAGTCCGCACAGGCTGCGCAGCGTCGTGGTCTTTCCCACGCCGTTGCGGCCGAGCAGGGCCACGATCTCGCCGCGCCGCACGCTGAAGCGCACTTCGTGCAGCACGTGCGCGAGGCCGTATCCCGCGTCGAGCCGGCCCACCTCCAGGAGCGGTTCACCTGCCTGCGCAGGCGCCTCACGCGGCGGGGGCGCCACCGCCGCGTCGCCCAGGTAGATCTCGCGGACCCGCGCGTCGGCGCGGATCTGCTCCGGCGTGCCGTCGGCCAGTACCTTGCCCTGGTGGAGGACGACGATGCGGGCGGCGAGCCCGAACACCACCTCCATGTCGTGCTCGACGAGCAGCAGCGTGAGCGAATCCCGTGCCGCCAGCGCCCGGATCTGCTCGAGGATCCGATCGCGCTCGCCCGCCCCCATTCCCGCCGTCGGCTCGTCGAGCAGGAGCAGGCGGGGCCGGGAAGCCAAGGCCAGGGCGATCTCCAACAGCCGCCGGTCGCCGTGCGAGAGCACCGCGGCGGAATCCCGGGCGCGCCCCGAGAGGCCCACGCTTTCGAGCAACCGCGCGACTTCCGCGTGGACTTCCTCAAGCGCGTCCAGCCTCCGAGCCGGGTCCAGCGATCGTCCGGCGCGCGCGAGCACCGGGACCGCGACGTTCTCCTCCACCGAGAGCAGCGGGAAGATGTTGGTGATCTGGAAGGTACGGGCCATCCCGGCGCGGACCCGGGCGCTGGCGCGCAGGCGCGTCACGTCCGTGCCGGCAAACGCGATGGTCCCTGCGTCTGCCAGCAGCTTGCCGGTGAGCAGATTGATGAAGGTGGTCTTTCCCGCGCCGTTGGGACCGATCACTGCGGTGATGCCACCTCGGGCAAGCTGCAGGTCGATTCCGGCGACGGCCGTGAAATCGTCGAACGACTTCGTCAGTCCACGCACCTCCAACAGCGCCGTCACGATCGCCGCCTGCGCCACAGCAGGGTCAGCGCGCCCATCAGGCCGCCGCGAAAGGCGAGCACGGTCCCGAGCAGCACCAACCCGAAGACCAGCAGCCAGTACTCGGTGAAGCGGACGATGATCTCCTTGAGCCCGAGGTAGACCACCGCACCGACGATGGGGCCGGCGAAGGAGAGCGGGCCGCCGATGAGAGTGGCCATCACCGGCTCCGCGGACTTCGTCCAGTGCGCGGTCGAGGGCGAGACGGTCTGCTCGAGCGGTGCGAGCAAGGCGCCGGAGAGGCCGGCGAAGAGCCCGGCGGTGACGAAGGCGATGTAGATGGTGCGGCGCACCGGCACTCCGCTGAATTCGGCGCGTTCGGCGTTCTCGCGGATGGCGCGGAGCGAGAGACCCAGCGGCGAGGTGGAGAGGCGGTGGAGCACGCCCATCGAGAGCAGCACCAGGACGGCTGCGAAGAGATAGTAGCTGCGCTGCCCGTCCAGGTTGACGTCGAGGGGACCGGCGAGGCCGATGCGCCCGCGGGGGATGCCGATCAGGCCGTCGTCGCCGCCGGTCACGTCGGTCCACTTCCACACCACCGCGTAGACCAGCATGCCGAAGGCGAGCGTGAGCATGGAGAAGTAGATGCGGGTGTGCCGCACGCAGAACGCGCCGAGGACCGCAGCCAGCGCCGCGGCGGCCAGCGCGCCGAGGAGGATCGACCAGAGCAGCGGCACGCCCGCGCGCAGGAGCAGCGCCGCTGAATACGCGCCGCCGGCGTAGAAGGCGCCCTGGCCGAACGAGAGCAGCCCCGTCATGCCGAAGAGCAGGTTGAAGGAGAGGGCGAGCAGGGCGAGCAGCAGGATGTTCAGCGCGAGGTACTGCATGAAGGGGCCCGCCAGCGCGGGAACCAGCAGCACCGCCGCGGCCAGCGCCGCTCCCCCCAGGTGGCGCGCGCGCATCAACCCTCGCGGACCCCGAAGAGCCCCCACGGCCTGACGATCAGGACCGCCGCCATGGCCATGTAGCCGAGCGCCAGCTCGAAGACAGGCATGAAGAGCAGCCCGTAGGCGTGCAAGAGGCCGATGAGCAGCGCGCCCACGAAGGCGCCCCGCAGCGATCCCAGCCCGCCGAGGACCACCACCACGAAAGCCTCGATGATGATGAACTCGCCCATCCCCGGCGAGATGGCGCGCACGGGCATGGAGAGCGCGCCGCCCAGGCCGGCGAGCCACGCGCCGAGCACGAATACCCAGGTGAAGAGGCGCGAGGAGCGCACGCCCAGCGCGCGAGCCATCTCTCGGTCGGCCGCGGTGGCGCGGATCACCAGGCCGAAGCTGGTCTTCTCCAAAAACAGCCACAGGCCCAGCCCCACCAGCGTGCCCACCCCGAGGATGAAGAGGTGGTAGGTGGGCAGGATGGAGTGCCCGATCACCACCGCGCCGGAGAGCGCGGCAGGCGTGGGTGGCGACTGGTACACGGGCCCGAAGGCCAGCTTGACCACGTCGTCGAGCATGAGCACGAAGGCGAAGGTGAGCAGCAACTGGAACGCCTCCGGCGCGGAGTAGACGCGCCGCAGGAATCCGAACTCGATTACCCAGCCTACAGCAGCCACCAGCGCGGGCCCGACCAGCAGCGCCACCACGAAGCTGCCGCTGACCCGGAACGCTACCCAGGCGAAGTACGCGCCCAGCATGTACAGGCTGCCGTGCGCGAAGTTGAGCACGCGCATGACGCCGAAGATCAGCGACAGCCCCGCCGCGACCAGCCACAGGTACATGGCCTCGCTGAGGCCGACGAGCCCTTGAAAGAGCACTATCCCTCGACGGGCGCGAAGGGCGGCTTGCGGTAGTACTCGTCGGTGGGGAACACCTTGAGGTTCGCCAGGGTGGGCATGGGGAACTTGGGGTCGTGCTTGATCTGCCCCCACGGCACCGCGTAGACGGCCTGGTGATCCTCCTTCCGGATCACGCACTTTCCCGCGGGGCGATCGAGCTCCAGGCCCTCCATGGCCTCGATCACCTTGGGCACGTCGAGGGTCTTCGCCTTTTCCACGGCCTTCTTGATGGCGTGGATGGCAGTGTACGAGGTCTCCGAGGGATAGCTGGGCGGGCCGTCCCAACGCTTGCGGAAGGCGTCGTTGAAGCGCTTGTTCTCCGGCGTGTCCGGATAGCCGAAGTAGTAGCGGCCCGAGGCCCAGGTGCCGTCCGGATAGTCGGGGCCCAGCCCCTGCAACACGTCCATGGCCGCGCCCATGCCGATCATCACCGCCTTGGTCTGCTCGAAGACCTTGAAGAGGCGGGCCTGCTTTACCATCGCCACCGCCTCGCCGCCCCATTCGGTGGAGAAGATTCCTTCCGGGTTCGCGCCCATCACCTTGGTGATGTGGCTGGAGAAGTCGACGGTGCCGAACTTGGCGAAGCTTTCGCCCACGAACTCCACCTCCGGCTTCAGCTTCTTGAGATACGCGCGGAACATCTTCCAGGAGGTGTGGCCGTACTCGTAGTCGGGCGAGATGGTGGCCCAGCGCTTGACGGGCAGGTCCTTCGCCACCATCGCCGAGGCGATGCCGTCCTGGTACACCGGCACGCAGACGCGGAAGCAGTGGCGGTTGTGGCGCTTGAAGACCAGGTCCTCGTTGAACTTCTCCGTGGCGCCGTGGGTGACCACCAGGATGCGGTCGAGCGAGGGCATGATCTCGCCCACCGCCAGCGCCACCGCGCTGGAATCGATGCCGATGAGGAAGTCCGCGCCCCAGTCCTGCACGAAGTAGCGCGCGTTCTTGACGCCCACGTCGACCTTCAACTCCTCGTCGCGGAAGTTGACCTCGATGGGGCTGCCGCCGATGCCGCCGGCCTTGTTGATCTCCTCCACCGCGAGCACGGTGCCCTTGCGCATGAACTCGCCGTACCCGCCCAGCGGTCCGGAGAGGATGGTCTGGCAGCCGATCTTGATCGGCTTCTTCAGCTTGAGGTCGGGAGTCTCCGCGGCGAAGGCCTTGGGCAGACCGAGGCCCGCCGCGGCCAGCGCGGCGGATTGCAGGAAACGGCGGCGGGTGGTTCCGCGTCGAGGCGCCATGGGTGACCTCCGGCGACGAGTGGATCCGGATCATCGATCCACTCGAAGCGGGATGTCAAAGACGAGCTAGTCCCGGCCGCGGTGATCCCCGTCGCCACCGTCGTCGTCGTCATCCCCGTCGTCGTCCTTCGGGACGCAGGAGCCGCCGCGGTTGATTTCGCACCGGCGCGACTGCGGGGCCTGCCCCAGCAGCTTGCCTCCTGCGCCATCCTGGAAGGTCCGCGGCCCCAGGAACGGCACCTGGTTCACGCCGGGCTTGGTCCAATCACAGACGCCACGGGCGAACACGGCCTGGAGCCTGGCCTGCTGATCGGCGGTGAAGGCGGCGCCTCCGTACGCGGGATCGTTGAAGTCGAGGGCCTTGAGCTGGCACTTGAGGATGTTTTCCGCCACCGGGCCGCCCGAAATCTGGCGGGGAGAGGCGTGCGTCACCAGGCCCGGGTCGGCGTCACAGACGGAGAAGTCGAAGATCTTGTTGGAGAAGGTGGTGTCGGCGGGCAGGAAGCAGAAGTCCACCGCGCCGGCGGGCTTGTTCTTCGCCACCTTCTTCTCGCGCGACAGGTTGGTCTTGTCCTTCTCGATGTTGGCCAGCCACTGGTCCATGGTGAGGAAGGACGACACGGTCAGGCCCGAAGCGGCGGGCGCGGTGAGCTGGTTCCCGAAGCGCCAGAAGACGTGGTTGTCGTGGTTGCCGTTGGACTGGTCGAGCCGCGCACGCAGCGCGTAGCTGCGCCAGATCTGGTGGATGCCGAAGAGCGGTCCGGCGCCGAGGTTGGGGGTGCGCTCGTCGAAGCCGCGCAGATCGATGATGGGCGTCTTCGCCAGCTGGCCGGCGGAGACGAGGCCGGTGGTGTACGCGATGCGCAGGGCGTCGGGATCGGCGGCCGTGCGGTCGGGCGATGGATTCACGTCGGGCGTGAAGCCGCCGATCTTCTCGTTCAAGGTGACGAACTCCTCGGCGGAGATCGCTCCGGAGACGAGCGCCTTGAGACCGTACTGGATGCCGGTGTTGTCGGTGGTCGAACGCCCGCGGTTGACCGTCCCGTCAGCGGCGCCAAAGATCGAGATCGAGTTGTCCGCCGCGCCGCAGCGCGGTCCGGTCAGGTTGCTGATCGGATCGTAGACCTGGCTGAGGAGAAGCTGGCAGTTGTTGCGGAGCGCTCCGATCGGAGCCGCGGCGCCGGTGACGCCGTTGATGACCAGGTTGGGGCTGAAGTTGCCCGGCTTGCCGTTGCTGCCGAAGGTGTTGTTCCAACCCCAGCAGGCGGTCTGATCCAGGTGGCCGGCGATGGCCGTCTTCTTGGCGTTGATCTGCGCCTGCGTGAGGCCGACGTTCGAGTTCGCGAACGCGGCCGAGTTGAAGTAGTTCACCAGCAGCGTGCAATCCAGGACCTCCATGCCCGTGGTCTCGGAGTCCGGATACGTGCAGGTCGGCTGCACACCGTCGAGGAGGCCGGGGAAGACCGAGGAGGCGGTGAGCTGCTGGATGGAGCCGCCCGAGCAGCCGTTCCCCAGCGTATAGCGGATCTCGCCATAGGTCTCGACGATGTGCTCCTTCAACATCATCAACGCCTCGGCGTTGGCGACGCGGTTGGAGTTGAAGAGCGAGTCGGTCATGCTGTTGTCGGCCACCATGAAGCCGCGCTTCAACGCCTCGTCGTCGTTCCAGCTCTGCTCGGTGCGGAACTGCCGGTGGGGTTGCCCCGTGCTGGCGCCGAAGGTGTAGACAACCTTCCCGTTCCAGCCGTGCTGCGGAGCGAAGGGAGTCCATGGCTGCCCCGGATCGAAGAGCACCGCCACGTCGAAGATGCCGCGGTCGATCGTGCCGCGCTCGACGCGCACGATGTACGGCATGGTCACGCCCTGATCGGTGGTGGTGAGGGCGAGATCGGCGGGCGTTCCCCCCGTGAAGGGCTTGAAGCAGGCGTTGGCGTTCGCGACCGCAGGCGGGTTCGGGTCGGGCAGCACGTTCACGCATCCCGGCGCGGTCGTCCGGTAGAAGAGGAAGGTCTCGGTGGCGATGTTGCACTGGACGTCGATCGCCGAGGTATGGAGGCCGCTCGCATTGGTGGCGGCAGAGAGGGCCGTCGCCGCCTGCGGCGTCGGCGTGGCGCAGACGAACGGCGCCGTCTGCGGCCCGGCGATGACGGGTCCGCCGATCGGATGGTTGGTGATCACCAGCCGCGCGGCATGGCTCTTGGAGGTGCTCGCAACCAGGAGGTTGTCGCCGTTCACGAGGCCGGTGACCACGCCGAGGATCCTGCCGCCGGCGCGGACCGCGAACTTGCTGCTGATGTCGCTGCCGTTCAGCTGAACCCGGACCGAACTGGCCAGCTTCGGCTTGGAGAGCACGACCTCCACCAGCGCATCGCCGCCGCTGATCAGATCCGCGCGGTTGGAGAGCGTCTTGACCTGGACGTGCGGATCGTCGCCGTCCTCGTCCCTGTCGCCACTGCTCGCTTCCGGCGCGGGCCGCGCAGCCGCGGACGATGCCGCTGCCGGATCGGCGGACGCGTTCGTGGAGGCCTGTCCGAGGTTGGGCGCGCCTCCGCACGCGTGCAGGGTGAGCGCGCCGATGCAGGCCACGCTGAAACGAACCATCTGGAATGACCAATCGGCGAGAGCACGCATGGACGGCTCCGATCACGACACGACTTTGGAGAATGTTGCGGAGAGCAGGTGAGGTTGCGGGTGGCAAGCTATAGCACCCCGCCACACCCTTGTTGAAGAGCAGAAAGGGCTTCCCGGGCTTGACGCGCCGCATTCCGCAGCGCCTCCAATTGATTCCGCGCTGCGGAATAGCCTGCAAACCGGCAGGGCCCGTCCTTGGTTGCAAGGGTAGCCGCTTCTGGTTCACCTTGCGCGTCCAGAACCCGGCCAGCTAGTGTCCCCGGCCCAAATGGAAGCGATCGATATCGCCGCCGCCCGTCGCCGGTGGGAGGTGGGCGGCTACCTCATCTTGCCCGGGTTCTATTCGCAATCGGAGATCGACGACGTCGCCGGGCTGTCCGACGACGCCTGGGCGCGCCTCTCCGACCGCATCGTGGTGGACGATCTGGTGACCAATCGCCGAAGCCTGATGCGAGAGGTGGGCGCGGAGGCACGGCGGACCCATTCCTTCAAGATCAACGATCTCTATCTCGAATATCCGGCGGTGCGAAGCATGGCGCTCGGTCACCGGCTGGGTCCCGTGTTGCAGGAGCTCCTGCGCGACGTGCCGGTCTTGTGCAACTCGCTCAACTTCGATCGCGGCAGCCAGCAGCCGAATCACATGGACTCGCTCTACATGACGCCGAAAACGAAGGAGCACCTGGTCGCGACCTGGATCGCCCTCGAAGATTGCCATTCCGATGCGGGACCGCTGCGCTACTACCCCGGCAGCCACCGCATCGACCCGTATCGGTTCTCGGATGGTTCCTACCACGCCATCGACGCGGAGATGCCAGGCTGGGACGCGTATATCGAGTCCGAAGTCCAGCGCCTGGGCTTGAAGCCGGAGACGTTTCCCGCCAGGAAGGGGGACGTCTTCGTCTGGCATTCGCATCTCATACACGGCGGCTCCCCCATTGCCGACCAGGCCCGCACCCGGAAGAGTCTCGTCTGCCACTACTTCAGCCTCGGCGACGCGCGGGCACAACGCTGGCGGGTCGCCCGGATGGACGGGGGATACTGGCTTTGCCGGAAGCGGCAGCCGGTCCCGGAGGATCCGCCACCGGGATTGGGCAGGAGGCTTCTGTCGCGACTGATCCGCAAGGCGCAGCGCCTGCTGCCATAGCCGAATCAGCCTGGCGCTCCCGGATGGAGCAGCGTCTGCGGAACGTCGAGATAGGCCACTGCGTCCCCGGCAGCCTCCTCCAACGTGGGCACGATGTGGAGGCGGCCCACCTCGTCGTGGACGCCGGCCTTCTTCAGCACCGAGGCCGGCTGCGGCCG
>C688J18823_10000090_pt1 | contig 46210 bp, 44 predicted proteins | sample HopSoiMetagenom1_FD_18823 | JGI IMG/M metagenome (IMG submission 18823)
AACTTCAACAACCGGCAACGTCGACTTCGTTTCCATACAGGTGACTTTTAGTGGTGGTGTCCTTAATTCATTTGAGGCTGGTACTAACGGTGCTACGATCACCACCGGCACCTCCGCTCCCCCTGGGATGCCATTTCCTAACGTTTTCACCACCAACGCGACGGCTGCGTTCTCTACCACCCAATTTCACTCGGGAACGAAATCGCTTCAGTTGGCGACGGCTGCGACGTCTGCTACTGCGGGCATGGCCTGGTCATCATATGTTGGTAACCAAACTACTGTTTATGGTCGAATTTATGTGTATCGTACGGTAGATCCCGCCGTCGGTTATCGATTAATCACATTAACGGACTCCGTTGCCACGAACCTGAACGCAGCAATTCTTATCACCACCACCGGCAAGCTGACCATGAACAGTGGTGGCGGTGGGGCAATCGCTACGGCCGGTACGGTGCAGTTGACCACTACCGCGAGTCTGAACCTTAACGCGTGGAGCCGGATTGAATTCAAATGTATTGGCTCAGCGACGGTTGGTCAGCTTGAATTAGAGCTTTACAATGATCCGGATTCGTTCCTTCCTACTGAGTCGTTGTCGACAGCGGCGACTTTGAATACCACAGGGACGATGGGCCGTTACGATTTCGGCCCCACGGTTATCGGCATTACCAACATGACGGCGATTTTCGTCGATGATGTGGGGATATCGTCAACAGGATATCTAGGACCGTCTCTTCAGAGATTTACCGGATCGGCGGTGGCTGGGCCCAACACGAACAATACTGTCACGACTATTCCGACGTCGGTCGGTGTTGGCACCCTGGCAACCGTTTCGTACGCGTCGTGGGGATTCGGCGACGCATCGACAACCGTCAGTATCGCCGATTCTAAAGGGAACATCTGGACAAATCATATTGATGCAAGAAACGGCTCGGTGGGTGTTATTCAGCATTGGAGTTCGGTGCTGACGACGCCATGGGCGGCGGCCGACACCGTCACCGTCACATCGGTCGCAGCCGCATCTTTGCACGACTACACAATGGCCGTCGATTTGATGTATGGATATACCAATGTTGCGGCTCAGGCGGGGACGCTGAGCTGGTCCACCTCGACGGCGCCATCGGCTACTATTACGCCTTCCGGCAGTCCAGCAAGTGCTCTTATCTATGGATTTCTTAGCACGATGACGACCGCACCCACGATTACCGAAGATACCGACAGTGCCGGTGGAGACACCTGGCATTCATTACCTAGGATTATTACCCCGACAGCAGCAAGACTCGTTCAATCAACTGGCGCGATGACGGTATCGACGCCAGGGTCGACAGTACAAACTTATAACCCAACACTCTCAGCATCGGAGTTGTGGGAATCCTATGTGATGCTGTATCCCCGTGCCACAGGTGTCGCGATTGATGCCAGCACTCCGGCCCGGGTGAACGGCGCGACCACTAACGGCACCGTGGCGGTGACGACCGCTGCATTTAATCCGCCGGTATCGGTACTAGTGGCCGCATTCGCTTGTAATGCCCGCACCGCCGGTGGCGGCAACGGTACGGTCAGCAATATCGTGATGACCAACAATGGGGCGGCGCTCACCTGGACCACGGCGAACATTCGGCATCTCGGGGATTCCGGTGGATTGAGCGGCTGTGCGGCGATTATGACGGCCCCGTTGACCGCCGGGCGGACCGGGATGACGGTAACCGCGACGGTCACCCCGGGCGGAATTGCGGCCGACATCAATACCCCGTCGCTGAAACTATATGTGGTGACCGGAGCGGACCCGACGAATCCGCTCGGCGCATCCGTTGAAGGTAGCAGCACCACAAACGCAATTACCACCACGGCGCTCACCACTCAGGGCGCGAATTCATTAGGAATCTGGTCCGGGTGTGAGTGGAACGCGACTGGGGCGATCACTAGCTCGGACACCACCGTGGATACGTTCCCCAACACCGGGGTCAGCGTGTCGACCGGGTCCGGCTATAAGCCACTCGGCGCGGCCGGGTCGTCGGCGACGTTCAACCTAGACGCATTCGGCACGGGCGCCGCCGTATGGAACTGGGTCTCTGCGGAGATCAAAGCGGCGCCAGCGGTAACAGGAATTGTTCCTGTCATTACCCCGCAGGTTGCGGTTACTGTTCCGGACGCGGTCAATCCGAAGACGATCAGTATTTCACCGTCGACCGGGGAGCTGCTCGTCGTCTTCGGATTCTGCGGTGACAACGCTACGACCATGGCTACCCCCACCGGGGTCACCGGGTCGACGTTCACCCTGACCCGCAGCGAAGTCGGGTTCGCCTCGTTCTCCGGGCTGTACTGCTGGACGACCACCGTCGTTACCGGCGGCACCTACACGCTATCGGTCGCCGTGACGGGCACCAACAAAAACAATATCGCCTGTTACCGCTACCCGGTTGGTACGACGCTCGGCGCCCACAACGGGACCCACCTCACGAGCGGCACCCTGCCGTCGGTCGCCGTGACCACGACCGGCGCTAACTCGGGTATCGCAGTTGCGGTCGCCGACTGGAATGGTGTTGCTCCGGGCACCCCCACTTTCACCACGACTGCGGGCACCCCGGCTACGCCCCTGAGTCAGACTTTCGCGACCAGTGTCACGTGCTTTGAATCGTATTATCCTGATGTTGGTGCGGCCGGTGCCAAGACTGTCGGTATGTCTCTACCGACGGGGCAGAAACCGACCATTATTGCGTTGGAACTCCTCGGGATCATTCCGGCGACTCTGACCGGCACACTCGACCCGGGCGTCACCGCCTCCCCGAACCCACGGCTGGCCGCCGGGTCGGTGACCGGCTGGGCCGTGGGCACCGGCACCAGCGCGGTCACCGCAGTCACCGTCGCCGATCATGTTACGGCCGTGAACGCCGCCCAGTGTGTACCGTCGGCCACCACTAGCTCGATCTTCCTGCCGTCGGTGACGACGCTGACCGGCGGCACGCCCTGGGCGTTCTCCGTCGATGCGAAGGGCGGCAACGGGACCTGCACCGGGCAGCTCATGGTGGACTTCTACAATGGCACCACGTTCCTGTCGTCGGCGACGGCCGGGACGCCAATCACATTGTCGACAACCGCGTGGACCCGGGTGTCCGGGAGTACCACTGTTACTCCGGCCACGGCCAATAAAGCACAATTCACGCTCACCGTGGCTGGTGCGGTCGTGTCTCAGAACTACTTTGCGACCCAGCATCTTGTCAATCCGGTGCAAGTGGGGTTACCTCAACCTGTTACCAATATCAATCAAATAACCCTGGACCGTGCTGCCGCTTGGTGACCAATTTTATGTAAAAAGCCCAACCAGTGACCCTAATCAGGTAGAACTGTCTTGTATTTTAGGGAGAAGGTGAGACGAATTGCCCACTATTTTCCCTAACAACGATGATACATTCGGGACGCCCTCTCAGCCCACCACGACCGTTTTGGCCTCGGCCGGGGACTCTACCCGAAATCACGTTCAGCATCACCAAGATTTAGGCGATGCTGTCGATGCTCTAGAAAGAAACGTTGCACTCTTAACACACGATCACTCGGCGGGGACCGGACGTCGGGCCACCCGTCAGCTTGTCCAGGCGAATACGCACAATGAACCCGATACCGATCAAGGCCCGTTAGCGATTCACCACACGCTCGGCCCGCGCCATCATAACGCGGCACCGGGCGACCACACCCACCCCCAAGGCGCTCCCCCCACTCCGCCGATTGCGGAATGGGATTTCTGGACACCATGGTTGTGGCATGGGGGTCCGTTGCAAGCCAATGGACCCAGCACGGTCCCTGGTGATTTATCGGGAAGATATCCGGTAAACTTAGGTAATAATTACCAAGTGGAAGGCCGCTATATTATCGTCGGCCATATGTTGACGTTTATCTATTTCTTCCGATGGGGTGATCCTCCGTTTAATGGTGGTACCCAAGGTATCTACTCCTATTTGCCTCGAAACTTTATCTCCACGTCGTATGGTGAAGACCACGCTTTTGCTAAACTACATACAGCACCGCGCAGTGGACCGTTAGTTTGGCCTCAGCATACGGGGCAAAACTGGATTGGTGACGCGTACCTTCCTCCGAATAGTAATCTAGTGAAGTACGCTTTCCCGTGGAGCACGAATAACTGTTCATTAGCGGATTATCGTATGTCGATGCATCAAGGTGTTACGGATGATGGTGTGCCTTATATTCCGGGAGGGTTCCCGGAAGGTGGAAACCTGTATGTATGGGGCACCCTCGAAATTATCAATCCTCCTCCGCATGAAGGCCGCTTGATTTAGGGATGGTGAGTTAAACGCCTACCAGCTTCCCGGCGGGATCGGACGTTTTTTCGATTCCGTCTTCGCCGGGTACAACCAACCTTTCTGATGCCGGTGGTGGGAGTACTCGTAACCACCCACAGCATCACAAGGATCTTGGTGACGCCGTCATGGCGTTAGAATCTAACGTTGCTTTATTGAACCACGACCATGGTGGAATTACCGGAGGAACGTCCCGACTTCTTCAAGCCAACACGCATCAAAGCCCGGATACGGATTCATCAACATCATCGATCCACCACTCTTTAGGTTCCGGAGCTACCCAAGCGGCCCAGGGCAATCATGGACACACTGCCTATACTGAGTTATTAACGCAGTCGTTCGGTGCTTCGAATCGGACAGTAGCTCCCTGTGTTGAAGTCTTTTACACGGGTGGGCCAGCTACGATCAATGGCGATATTTTTGCCGGTGGTGGGTGGGGCCTCGCTGGTCAGAACATTGATACCGACGGCATGTTTCAAATGTCGTCTGGTTTTGCGAGTATTGTCGTCCCCATTACTGGTCGTTATTTTCTTCAATATCATTCGGCAGGAACTTCTTCTGCCGGAGCTGTGGTCGCTCGCATAACCGTCGGGCGTGATGTGAATGCCTCGGCCGTCACTTCTACGGTGGTATATACCGCTGGTAGTGAGGTTCAGGTTGATGCTATCGGTCAGAGAAAGTTGACCGCAGGAACACGATTGTTTTGGGCCAACTGGTCTGGTGGCAATTTCATACTAAGAAACTATTATTTCTGTGATACATTTGTTCATGTTCGTTGGGTAGGACCGGTATAGGAGCGCGGATTATATGCCTATCGTTTCGAACGAACTCGTTCTGACGTATAGTATCAACTCAGGGTCGGCAGGCAACAGCCTGCCGGGTAACGCGACTACTTCGGTAGGTGGATACATTTCCACCACTGCTATTACCGACAATACGATCAACAACCTGTTCCCTGATATCACTGGTGATCAGAACGCCAACTATCAGGTCGATTATCGCTGTGTATTTATCAAAAATACGAATGCGGGCGGATTGGCGTTGCAGGCCAGCGTCTTATGGATCACGGGACAGCTCGCCGGTGGTGCCAATGTGCTGATCGGTGTTGACCCGACCGCCGCGTCCGCCATTGGCTCATCGAGTGCTCAATCTGTCTCAATCGGCACATCGAACACCACACTATCGGCAGCGGTGACCACGGCCGGGGCGACCACTATTTCTACCGTCGCCACGGTACCGGTTAACAACAGCGTGACTATTGATACTGGCCTTAACTTGGAAACACGTACGGTGACCTCGGTTGCGGGTACTGGTCCGTATACGCTCACATTGGCTACTGCACTAAACTTCACTCACACTTCTGGTACCACGGTATCGACGCAGGCCCCTACGGGAGTCTCTTTCCCGTATTCCGGCACTCCTCCGAACCAGTTACCGTTGGCCGTTTCTAAGGCCACCGGGCTTTCTTTAGGTACCATCCCGGCGGGTTCGTGTAAGGCATTTTGGTATCAGAGACTCGCAGAAAACAGTAGCGCTCTCAACAATGACAACGTCAGTGTGAGGATTGAGGGCGACAGCGCAGCCTAGATCACCGCAATTCTTACCAGAAAGGATCATCGATGGTTAATCGTGTTCCGTATACCTGCCTTGGTTGCTCCCAAACAGACGATCATCCCAAGCACGGCGTGGGCTTGCCGGATGGGTCGACGGCGTATTGGCATAACGATTGCCACGCCACCGTCACCGGATGCAAGGTGTGCTCTGCCAATGCCGCTCAGGGGCTTAAAGGCGATGAGCTACTCAACCACATTCAAGAAAATCGTCCTTTCGTTACCCTGATGGATGAGGAGGGGAATATCGATGGCTAACAACATCGTTCAGGTTGAGCTAGTCAACCTGATGAATGGTTGGTTGGGTATTTCTGCGTATACCGCCGCCGTTGGACCGATGAAACTGTCCCTGCACACGGGCGCTTCGTCCTCGACAGCACCGGGCACCGAGGTCACCGGTGGTACCGGACCTTATTCCCGGCAGACAATTACCATGGGTACCCCTACGGCCGCGACTCCCTCGGTGTCCACCAATACCGGTGCGGTGACATTTGCCGGAATGCCTGCGTGTACCGTGACTGATATCGGTATTTGGGACAGTGCGGGTACTCCGATTCGGCGAGCATTCGGCGCGTTGGCTTCATCCAAGGTGGTCAATGCCGGTGATACATTGTCCTTCGCTATTTCTGCGGTGTCGGCGTCACTAGGCGTCTAATCAGGGAGTGCCGTGAGTACCTATTACATTGGTAGCTTCCCGACGTTCACCACTGCGCCAGCGGTGAAACAAACGCTAACGACGTCGGGTACCACTTATGTGATGCTTCAGATTGCCCCGACCGCCGGTAACCCTATTCTCGTCATGGAATGGGGAGTGTCGTTTGATCAGTCGGTAGCGGGGATGCCTGCACAGTGTGAATTGATTGCAGGCACTTCCGCTCAGACCGGTTTGACGGCGCATGTCGTGGCCGGGATTCCGACGTACCTGCGCAGCGCAGACGCGGGGGCGACATCGGTCACGCTCGGTACCGCTGCCACCGGCTATGGAGCGGTGACAGCGATCACCCCGGGTACGGTACGGGTCGGGGATATTCAAAACGTAGCACCGACGAACCAATACATTAAACAATTCCCGTTAGGTCGAGAGTTTTTCGTAGCGGGGGCACAGTTTATACAAATCAGAGTGACACCACGTACTGCCTCTCTCGGTGCCTATGCTTATATGATTTTCCAGGATATGTAATTGATGTATGCAGGATGCCTTTAAGCTAACGTCGGGGAGTCCTGGTGGCAAGACTAGGCCGTAGCTCCCCGATCAAGGCGCATGCCGGGCGCCCACCTGTCGTCGGTAGCAATCCGAAGATCGATACGCTATCGAGTGATTTCTCCTCGATTCCCGCTTTCTTCACTGCGAATTATGGCACGGCGACAGTTTCCGGCGGAGTCGGTTCCACGACGACCGTCCCTAGCTATTCAGGTTTTGTCACCGGTGCGTATTATGATGCCTATGAATCGTCAACCTATGTAAAGATCACTCCCTTTGGGATCACCGCTCCCGGGGTGTTTCCTCACCCGGCCGGAGGTACACCCGGTGCCTCGCTAGAAGCGGGCATTCACTGGGAACTTGATCCTTCGAACTACATTGAAATGAACATCTCCGGGGGGTGGTGGATTGGCCGCATCAATAACGCCGGTGTCGTTACGGATATCAACCTTAATGGTGGTACCGGTAATTACGATCCGTCGGTTCACGGTACGTGGTGGCGGCTGCGGGAATCCGGCGGAACACTCTTTTTCGATGCTTCACTTGATGGAACGACATGGACGAACTACGGGTCTCGACCAAACACCATTGGTCTCAACTCGGTTCAACTGCATTTGTTCTCGGGCTATTATGGTACAGAGTCCGCTCAGCAACCGACGATTTTTGATAACCTTAATACCCCGGGTAGCGTCACCCAACAGGCGACGGTTACTCTTTCCGGTTCCGGAACTCTCACCACTACCGCTGTCGCTACTGAAATCAGCACGGCGAGCCTCACCGGCTCCGGCACGATCACCGCTACGGGTGTCACTACTCAACCGGCGACAGCTACCCTTTCCGGCTCAGATTCATTATCTGTTACCGGCATTGCCACTAAAGTCAGCTCGGTCAGCCTTTCCGGTTCGGATTCTTTAAGCATCACCGCCGTTGCGACAAAGATCAGCACGGCGACGCTCACTGGTTCAAACTCGCTCACCGCCACGGCGGTAGAGACTGAAATCAGTACAGTTAGTCTTGCTGGTTCCGGAACACTGTCCACCGCTGGAATTGTTACTCAGTTTGCGACGGCCAGCCTCACCGGTTCTGGCACTTTATCTTCCACAGGTATTACTGTCCAATTGGGAACGGCGAGTCTTTCTGGCTCGGATTCTCTGAATGTGACCGCTGTTGTCACAGAGATCAGCACGGCTCTCCTGTCAGGATCGGGCACTCTCAGTACGGCCGCAGTTGCAACACAAGTTAGTACGGCCACTCTCTCCGGTTCAGGCACGATCACTGCTACTGGTGGAATAACTCAATTTGGCGTTATTGCGCTGAGTTGTTCCGGAACAGTTTATGCTGTTGGCAAGATACCGAGTACCTATCCGAACCGATTTTATCCTGGTCAGTACTATCCTGCTGATGAAGTCCTCACCTCGATCACAATTTCGGGGACGGTCGCTCTCTTCGGCTCCGGTTCGATTACAACCACGGGTGTCACGGACAGACCGGCAACGATTTCCCTGTCGGGCTCCGATACATTGTCGGTCACCGGGGTTACCACGCAACTCGGAACGGTCAGCCTCGCCGGTTCTGATATTCTTACGACAACGGGTATTGTTACTCAATTCGGAACGGTCAGCCTCGCCGGTTCCGGCATCCTGAGTGTCAGTGCTCTAGCGACGAAGATCAGTACGGTGACCCTGACCGGATCAGGGATATTGACTGCTACGGGCGTGACGACGCAATTTGGTGTCGTCGCTCTCACCGGTTCTGGCGCGATCACCGTTACAGGCATCGCATTTAAAGTTTCTACCGTTGCCCTGACCGGCTCGGATATATTGACCGCTACGGCGGTCACGACTCAATTTGGTACTGTCGCGCTGTCCGGGAGTGGCACGCTTTCGGCGGCAGCAAGTGATCTTATCCCGGCGTCCGTGGCCCTGGCCGGATCGGGAACACTGACCTCCGCTGTCGGGGTCATTGTCAGTGCATCGGTGGCGCTTTCGGGGGGAGGTGTACTTAGCGCCTCTGCACTTAATATCATTCCGAGCACCATTGCTCTGCTCGGTTCGGGCACCCTCACTGCGGTTGCTGCGACTACTGCGATTAACACAATCTCGCTCAGTGGGTCCGACAGTCTGACCGTTGCCGCTCAAATTACCGAAATCTCTAGTGCTGTTCTTAGTGGTTCGGGCACGCTGACGACAACGGCAGTCCGGACCCAACTCGGCGCGGTGAACCTTGTTGGTAGTGGATCACTCACCACCACCGGTCTCGTTACTGAAATTAGTGCTGTTGCGCTCAGCGCATCCGGTGTCCTCACACTTGGTGCTCCGTTTACCGGTCAAGTTGCTACCGCTAGTCTCACTGGTTCAGGCACCTTAACAACCGTCGGTCTCGTTACTGAGGTCAGCACGGTTGCGCTGAGTGGATCAGGCACCCTAATCGCTGCGATAGCGATCACTCAATTTGCTACTGTTTCTCTTAATGGTTCGGGAACGCTTAGCAGTGTAACTACACGAGTGCAACTCGGCACCGTATCTTTGTCGGCGGCTGATCTGCTCACCGCCGCTGCGGTCGATACTATCCCGAGTGCCGTTGCGCTGTCCGGATCGGACACCCTTACTGCCGACAGTTTCCGTGTTCAAGCTAGTTCGGTTGCTCTGAGTGGTTCAGGAACCATCAGTGTTTTTGCGGGGCAACTTCAAACCGCGAATGTCAATCTTTCTGGTTCGGGCACGCTCACTGCCGTTGGCGTACAAATAGCAATTAGTTCTGTTTCCCTCAGTGGTTCCGATATTCTAGCAGTTTCTACCACGCCCATTCAGTCTGCGACCGCTGTTCTTTCTGGTTCGGACACCCTCACCGCCGTCAGCCTCGGTACTCAAATTAGTACTGTTGCTCTGTCCGGTTCAGGGATTTTGAGTGTCAGTGCGGCACGGGTACAGCTCGCCACAGTCAGTCTTGTTGGCTCTGGCACATTAACCGCCACCGGTCAACGAATAGCAGTTTCTTCGGTATCGCTGAGTGCTTCCGACAGCCTGACGGTCAGCGCTGCCCTTATTCAATTTGCGAGTGTTAATCTTACGGGCTCGGACACGCTGAGTGCCGCTGCTCTTGATCTTATACCGGCTACGGTCTCACTGTCGGGTAGTGGAACACTCACCTCGGCAGCGACTAAGCTTATTGTTAGCACGGTAACCCTGAGCGGTTCCGATGTTTTGACGACCAGCGCGGTGCCGATCCAATTCGGTACGGTCACGCTGGCGGCGAGTGATGTTCTCACCGTTGCTGGGCTGCGGACAGCGATTAGCACGGTTTCCCTGTCGGGCTCGGATATTCTGAGCACCACGGCGATCAGAACAATTAATGCCAATATTGATTTGTCCGGCAGTGGCATTATTTCTGTGGCCGTCACGACATTTGGTTTTGCTACTCTATCGGGCTCGGGCACACTAAGTGTTTCTGGTGCTGTCACGGAAGTGTCCTCGGTTGCTCTGACCGGGACCGGGACCCTGACCTCCACCGTTGCCACGGTGCGTGTTGCTACTGTCAGCCTTTCCGGTAGCGATATTCTGAGCACTACCGGTGTTGCGCAAATATTGCCGAGTGTTTCACTTAATGGCAGTGATGCTCTCACCGTTGGTCAAGTAACCATTGTTAAATTTGCTACTGTTTCGTTGGCAGGCGGCCCGGGACTTCTTGTTGTTTCCGGGGTTGTCTCGACGTCCGCCTCTCTTGTTTTACGCGGTTCGGATAGTCTCACCGCCGATGCCTTTGTTCCCGTTTATGCTAATTCAGATATCTTTACTGTTGCCTGGGCTCTTCAGTCTGTCGTCAGGCAGACATACACGAGCAAATGGAATATTATCGCCCCGGTCAACAGGACTTTCTCGATCCCGTGGAATACACGGATCGCTGGGTCGATGTGGGATGACCTGGGGTCGGTATGGAATGACTCAATTACCTTTTGGGATCAAACAGGGATCAAGATCCCCGTTAGTCAAGACCTAACTTCGGTTTGGCGTGTCTCTGGTTTCGCTGCCACGAACCAAAATATTGCATGGAACACTATTGCACAGATTCACACTGATCTTGTGGTCCCCTGGGCGCAAGCGATTTGTGTTCCCACTCAGATTAGTTCTTTGTGGTCAATTATTGGTTTCTTGTCACAAGATTTGTCGGTCGTCTGGACGGACGATGTCAATGCAGCTTTAACTGGCGATACGGTGTGGGCGGTCAATACGACCGTCACGAAGACAAGTACTGTTTCATGGGATGATTTAACTCCTATTGATGGTCTTGTCGTTAGTCAGACATGGAATGTTCTCAAAGCGGTATCGGTCGCGACCACCGCACGATGGAATCTTCAGGCCCCGGCGGGTATTACCGGTACCGCGCCATGGAATCTTCGGGCGTATGCTTCTCAATCCTTTACGGTTGCGTGGCACAATACTAGTCCAGTTATTGTTTCTGGTGTCTTCCGTTGGAATGACACCGTACCCGCGCGGGTTAGTGGCACGATACGGTGGAGTACCGCTCAAATCCCGGGCACCGCCCAGACGATTGTATGGTCGCAACGAAATGTGGTCGATGGTGACCTGACGTTGCGTTGGACCGACACGGTAAACAGGTCGGCCGGGTATGGAATCAAGTGGAATAACTACATCAGTGTCGGTGATGATTCTCAACTTTTGTGGAATCTCAGTCGGATCGTTGCCCAGAGTCGCACGGCACGATGGAATGATCGAATTGTTCTGTTTAGTGCTGAGACGATCTCCTGGAAGATCCGCCAGCTCAGTGCTGCTCAGCGGACCGTAATTTGGAATACATACGTATATCCCACCGTCAGCGTGAAGGCGCTGTGGAACGATTTAATCGTCCGCTCTCGCACCGAAGCTCTACGATGGAATCTGTTTGTTTCGGCTTCTCAGAGCAATGTCGCTTTGTGGCGCCTGATCGGTCAGATGACCGCCGTCCACACAGCGCTATGGACGGATCTTGTTAAAGTCAATGTGATCCAAACAACACCATGGAAAGTCACCGTACCGGCTTCTCGTACGCTTCAGACGAGATGGCGTCAAACGGTCACGGTAGGAAAGACCCTTTCTACCCCATGGTTCGAACTTCGCCAGCTATCGTGCCAGCAAGCAATTTGGTGGAGCAATGCGGCCCCGGCCCGGGTGACGGGTACTGTGTCATGGAAGATGCTATCGTATGGCTCAGTGACGGAGACGGTGCGATGGAATACGAAGATCAACCTAGCGAAACTCGCAACGATTCGGTGGGCGCAGCGTACTCGGGCACGTCAGCAAGAGGCTTTGTGGTGGTCGCTTGATGCCGGGACGGCGACACAATACACCGTTAGCTGGAATGATCACGCCCACGAGGTCAAGACGCTCTCGGCTTCCTGGAATGATCGTATCCCGGTGTCTGTGCAGGTCACGGCCAGGTGGAATGATCTCCGCAAGACGCGACGCGAGTTTGGGATCTTCTGGTCGTCAAGATCATGCGTAGCCACGGTGGATCAAGCACGGTGGAACACCCGACGTCTGGCATTGTCAACGATCAATCAAACGTGGAATATCAAACACGTCTCGACATCGGCCCAGACGATACCATGGAACGCTCGCCAGAGACAATCACTGTCTCGCGTTATTCTATGGAATGACTCGGTCTTTATTAGCCGGACTGCTCGGGCCCTGTGGGACATTAAAGTCCGACGAAATATCGCGCACACGGCGCTGTGGAATCTTCGTTCGTCGGTGTCGTCGTCGCATGTTGTGTGGTGGTCTCAGCAGTCCCATGGTGATCGTGATCTTAAGATCATCTATTCGGTCACTCTGCTAGAGGAATTAAGCCAAACTCTGCGGTGGGTTACTTATCTTCGCTGTGACTTGTCGCATACTGCCCTATGGTCTACGATTGAGCTAGCTTTAGCAAGATTAACTGTTCTCTATCATGTCGTTTTCCGTCACCCTGTGGCGTGGTACGACCTTACTTCCGTACCGTTCGACAAGACGGAAAGTTATGCTACCTCATTGGCAGAATCGGGTGCCACGAATTACGCAGAATCGTTTGTTACTGAGTCAGTGTCCGCGTCCCGATACGACGAAGACGATCTTCACTACACGGCCACTTCATTTAGTCGCGACACTATCGGAGCCCGCACATGACGTTACCGCCCGGACAATTCTCTGCCTCTCCTCACATTACCCAAGCCTCCCTCGTGCGACGGCAAATTTCGCAATTCTCTGGTAAGGTACTGGGTCTCAACATCCGGGACGCACAGGGACCTGCCGATCCAGATTCGATCTCCATAGAGGTGTGGCTGAACACGACATCGAATGACAATTCTGAGGGTCAGCTTATTATTTCTGGTGATTACGCAAACTCAACGATCACCAAAGAGTCGACCGGCACGTATACCGTGGCGCTGTCTCCCGAGTATACGACCGCACCGGGAGTGATCGACGCCCATTGGAAGTACGAGGTGGGTGGCGTTGAATTCAATTACGTTGATTACTACTCGATCTTGGAGCCGATGCCGTTTTACGAGGCGTTGAGTGATGATCAGAAATTCGTGGTCGAACAAACGACATGGACCATGGGCGACCTGTTCGACTCCACGACTGGTGGCCCGCACCTGATCGAGGAATTCCAGTCGCATTATGGATACGAACGACTAGCACAATTGCTCAGCGTGGCCGTGGCGAGGATCAACGTCATGGGCGCGATCATGACCAGTTATGTCGTGGGACCGAGCGATGCCCCACCTTTCCCGTTCGATTCGTTAAATGTGCTGTTTCTCGCGCACTACGTAGAGGTCATCCGACATTTCTGCCGGAGCTACGTGGAACAACCGCAGGTCCAGGGTTCGCCGGGAGTGTCCTACCTTGATCGTCGGGATTACCTACAGCGCTGGCAGTCAATTCTCAAAGATGAAGAGGAAGAGTTAAAAAATGCGGTGAGGCTTTTCAAGCGTAAAGAACTGAATCTTGGTAGTACGTCCATGATCGTGGCCGGTGGGATCTTCGCGAGCAACCGAACCTTCGTCAGTGGATCATGGGCGGCGGGGGTGCATGGTAGTCGGTTCTTTGCCACTTCGTTTGTGATGAAGACAGGTTGGGGATCGGGAGCGTACTAAATGGCGAGATGCAAATTGTGGGATAATCGAGTACAGCTAGCCTTAACCAAAGCGCGCAAGTGTCTGCCACCTACGATAGGTAAAATGATCACCGACAGGATCACCGATGACGTGATCACAAGTTGGTTGGGGGAGCACACCCAGCGAGAACTATTGATCAACGAGGTATTGGCGCTACCGGAACCGGAAGAGGTAACCCATGACCGTGATCAGGACTCCTCAGCAGTACGCGAATAGACGTATGGCTGAGTTAGTACGGGAATCTTTCCAAACGGTCGGGGAACTGTGTATCTTTCTTAAGATGTACCACGCGTGGGTGGAGGATTCAGAGGCAGAATCCGCACACTGTCCTCGCTGTTGGGATCCGTTTTATAAGGAATCCACCGACATGGCCTGCTCGGTATGTGGTGGTACCGGATTGTCCCCGAATTCTACTAGTCGGGGAGTCAAGCAATTCGGTCGTGCCTGGTGCGTAGTGTCGGACAATACCAACAACCAAGAAGTTTTGCGGAAATATGGGCAATGGGACCAAGATGATCGAGAGATGCAATTAGAAGGCGGCATCGAGCCTGAAGATCACGATTACGTGGTGCGGGTGCTGCGGTGGACAGCGGATTATCGCCCGCTAGAGCTAGGACCCCGGTACAAGATTGATAATCCTCAGCCGGTGTCGGTACGGTCAGGAAATGAATTCGGGCAATCGGCACTGAACAATGTGGTCGGCTACAAATTCCGGGCACAACGATTGCGAGATTTCCAACCGGTCGTCAAATTTGATTTCCCCTCTACCCAGCCGATCCCTAAATTTGTCTTATGACAAATAATCATCTAGGCGGGTCGAGTTCTGGTGATCGATTACCGGTACCTCCGGAGATGGCCCGGACGATAGCGGAAGACGCGGTGCGTCGGGCGAAAGCGTATGGTTCGCGACGGCACTGGACGGCGACACGACGTCTCCGGCCGTTATGGGCTAATGGTGTGGTCGGGATTCGCGATCCTAAGAAATATCTTGTGTATCAGGATAAAGGAACAGAACCCCGGACTCCGTATGAGCTTGAAGGTAAGACGATCCCGATCAAAGACAAACGCACGGGGAAAGTGCATTTTGTCAAAGCTGTCGGGGTGGGAAAACCCGGTTGGACTCATCTCCCCGGTGGTGTGAAGGTATGGAAAGCTCATAAATGGCGGCGGTCCGGGATTCCGGCCACACACTTTATGCGGCACTCGCTTAACGATGCCATCGGAGCGAATAAGAATGTCATCTCTGATCGTTTGAAGCGCATTGCCACCTCCGGCGAGCACGATTACTTCGTGGAGCACTAGACAATGACAACGTTTACTCCCCCGGCCGCCGGTACCACGCCGCAGTTTATTGTGGCGGTGAAATCGGGGGTAGTGGGCGCGCTACAAAACACCTTCAATTCTGCCAATTACCCTGACCCCATCTTGCAGGGTATGTCGGTCAGTATGGAGTACCCGACCGAGGTGGAGCAGTATCCCGGGGTGTGGGTGGGATTCAGTTTCCGGGATATGCAATCGATCGGGATGGGTAACCCGATCTTCCTGGACGAGGGTCCGCCCGCACGGCGTTATCAACTGTGGAATTTTGGCGGGACGGTGACGCTCACGATCGTGGCGCTGACGTCCAAAGAGCGGGACGCTATCTCTGACAAGATTGTTCAGATGTATGCGTTCCACGAATTGAACCCGTCCACGGAAAGTTTCCGGGAGTATTTGGCGTCGTATCCGAACATCTATATGAACATCAACAACGATATTTTACGGACTGAGGGAGAGAGTACTACCATGGGTGCCCCGTGGCAACCCGATATCCTGGTGTACGAAAATACGCTAGTTTTCGATCTGGGCGGACAGTTTGCTTCACAGCTCCCGACCGGCGAGTTGGTTCGACTGGATAAGATTCTTGGTTTGCCGTACCTCAGTGATGGGCCATCAACCAAGGTCATTGATGGCAATGGCGAGTGGTATGACTACAGTTATGTGTTAGAAAATTACGATCCCAACAATAACCCGTTGGGACCCATGACCCATATTGACGATAAATGGCATTTAGCTAGAGATGTTGATCCCTACTATCCCGGCTAACAGAGCCAAAAATTATGTAATTATCCCCTGAAGTTGCCCTAATTCACAGCGACCTATCCTCGACAGAGGAGTTGATGATGACAGTGAATCCTGAGAACTTGGTGGGTCTACAGGTCTCAAATGAGCAAGGCGAGAGGATAGGCAAGGTCACTCGCGTTCATTACGACGATAGTACCCAAACCCCGGAGTGGGTGGGTATTAAAATTGGCGGATGGTTTACCGTTGGTAATACGGTCGTTCCGTTGCAATTAGCTCAGGTGCGTCTGGATCACCTTATTGTTCCATACACCAAGAATGAAATTCAGAATGCCCCGGAGCATTCGGTTCAAGATCCCCTGACGACGAAAGAAAAAGCAATTTACACAAAGTACTACCATGTTCCTGTGACTGTTGTGGATGAACCAGTGGGCGTAGAACAGCATCTTGCTTTTGCAGCAGAACCGGTTGTCGATCCACTCATCGCGCCATTTCCGGGAGAATCCGTGACTGATCCGTTGCCTCCGCTTCCGGTAGCGGAAGAGGAAGTTATCCGCTCCGAAGAGGAATTGCGAGTCGGCAAAGAAACGGTAGAAACTGGGACAGTCCGCATTCAAAAGACTGTGGTGACCGAACCGGAAACGGTGGTTGTCCCGGTATCTCATGAAGAAGTTGTGATTGAGCGTCATCCGATTGATCCTGTGGTGACTGGCACTGAAGTGCATCCCGAAATTCACGAAATGACGTTGCACGAGGAACGTCCGGTGATCGGGAAAGAAACAGTTGCCAAAGAACGTGTGCGGGTACGCAAGGAAGTAGTGGATGACACCGCCGTGGTTTCCGAAAATCTGCGCAAGGAAGATGTTCATGTTGAGCAGCGCGTGAATCTCGCCGCAGAACCGGTCGATCCACTAGTCCCCCCGGTGGTGGTCACTGACCCTGTGATCGAACCGGTGGAACCGCCGATTGAGCCGGAACCTCCGGTGACTGATCCGATTGAACCACCTGTGCGCCCGGTGCATCCAAAACACCCGGAACATCCTGCACACCCGGAACATCCTGCGCATCCTGCGCATCCCGAAAAGCGTCCCAAGGCGCCGAAAGCTCCTAAGGGTCGTTTCCCTAGAGAAAAGTAATTGGTGTGGCACTGCACATTGATCTAAGCCCTGGATCTTCGTTGGGCGACGTATCCATAAACAATATACACTCAGCTCCGCGAAGGGGATAGGGGTTAGTACCAATGACCACACCCGACTTCAGTTTTGTTAATTATCATCCCCCGGGTGTATACTCTAACCCGGTAGAGCCACCGCTGATTGGCGTTTATAACGTTACTCCGGCCTCGGTGGGCCTAATCGGTAAAACCCGGGGATATCAGGTCAGCACCGAATCTGTGTTGATCCCGCCCGATGCCGGTGGTACGACCACCACCCTGAGCGCTCCGGCGATTCCGACGTCCAAAGTGATCTACACGGTGGACGACATTGCTGACGACACCAGCATTAAGATCGACATTGGTGATGTTGCTGAGCAGCGAATTGTTGAAAATTTCGATGCTTTCGACACGACATCGACTGCGGCCACCGCGATCAATGACGCGGTTATCAAGGTTACCGATAAGATCGACATTGGTAGCACCGTGGTTATTGACACCGGTGGCAACCAAGAAACCCGCGTGGTCACTAACGCGTATGGCTTGGATTCTAACCTAGCCATTTCTGCGTCGAGTGGTGCCACTACGATCTTCGTGTATCGTCAATACACAGTGGCTACCAGCATCACTATTGAAAGTGCCGGTAACCGCGAGGATCGTGCTATCTCGGCGGTGACCGGTGGAGCCTCCACCACGCTATCCTCCGGGGCCAGCGTCGGGGCTACCACGATTTCCACCGTCGCGACGATTCCGGTGGATTCAGCTATTCGGATTGATACCGGTAGCGGTCAAGAAACACACGTTGTCGCTCAGGTGAGTGGTGCTGGGCCGTACACGATCACGCTCGACACTCCCGTTTTGTTTAACCACCTTTCGGGGGCGGCTGTCACCACGCTGTATGCCCTGACCGTGCAGGCGTTGACCTACGCCCACGCGAAAGGCGCGACGGTGGTTGCCCCCACCGTGGGCCCGTTCACCTTGACCATCTCGGCAATGGCGAAAACCCACAATTCAGGCGTTGTGGTTCACACTCCCGCCGGATTGCACACCGATGATCCATTGACCTATGGTCACTTCCAGGGTGCTGCGGTGATTGGTGCTGGATCAGACCCGGCCCCCTCACTGCTTTTGACCCAACAGGGTATTGATCTCAATTCGCTGATCGTGCGTGATCCGGTCACCGGTTTGATCTATATCAAGAACACCGACTATACCATTCAGCAAATCACTGGTGGTTCAGGCGTCTTCGCGGGTAATGACTCTAATCTGACCCTGACTCGCGTGCTGGACGGGGGTATCCCTCCGAATAAGATCGTCCAGGTGACGTATAACTACACCAACGCTGATTACTTCAAGGCAAAGCAGTTCTTCGATTATAACGACCTTACTGATGCCTTCGGTCCCGCGCTCGATGCGGGCGGTAATATCGTGTGTGAGCTGTCATTCGCCGCAAGCTTTGCGTTCCTGAATGGTGCGCAGCGTGTGATCGCAGCTTCCTGCACGAGCCCTGGTCACGAGCGGGCCATCGATTATCAACACGCTCTCGACCAGTTGCAGAATGACCCGGCCGTCTCGGTGATCGCCTGCGCTAACGGTGATCAAGCTCTGCACAACATGATCAAGATTCACGTGATCAACCAGAGCGCGAAGAAAGCCGAGCGTCGCGCAATTGTCGGTGTCGACGGTTCGGTCGTGCCGGTGCCGTCGGCTACACGCATTGCGTTCGCTGTCAACATTTACTCGTCCCGGGTCGCTTTCGTTTCCCCGGCAACCGTGTTCTGGTATAACCCTATTCTGAACACGACACAAATTATCGGTGGACATTACATGGCGTCGGCCATGGCGGGATTGGCCGTGGCTCAGAACCCGGCTTTGCCCTTGACTCGTAAGAACATCGAGGGTTTCGTCGGTGTCGCCGAGAAGTACTCAGAAACTCAGAAAGATGTGGAAACTCAGGGCGGATTGATGGTCCTGGAAAAGTCGAACCAGGGCGCATGCCGGGTGCGACACGGTGTGACAACCAACTTCCTTTCGTTACTCTCCCGTGAGTGGACTATTCTCGGCCAGCAAGACGTAATGGTACAATCGCTGCGGAACTTCTTGGATAATGACCACTTGATTGGTCAAGTGATTAACCGGTTGACCCTGTTCAACGTTCGGGCTTCTACGATTAACTGCCTCGAAGCTTTGTCAAATTCCATGATTATCTTGGGATATCGAAATGTTGCGGTGCGTCAGCTTCAGTCGAACCCTGACGTGGTTGAAGTTTCGTTCGAATGGCGCCCGGCCATGCCGTTGAACTACATCTTGCTTCGCTTTGCCATCGACTTGCGGACTGCTGGTATCGATATCTCTGGTGAGTTTACCGGACCTGAGGACCGCAGCATTTCCGGACCGGTATAAAGTCCCGATCCGGTTGATGAAAGGTAGACTATGGCTCAGAGCATTACCCGTATCGGCGGGTCGGGATTTACGACCATGTCGTGGCAGGGTCAAACTCTAGCGTTCCTTCAGATTATCCAGGACACGGCCCCTGTGCCGGTTGCCCAGGCTCAGGCTATTCAACCGATTGACTCTGATGTTCCACTAGAGGTGGTCACGGCTCAGGCTGTTGGGGCCGGAACACTAAAACTGACGTTCTACGAATTGTGGAATGGCCCAGTATGGTCGAATCTTCCTGGCCTCGGTGGTGGCACTCGTTTGCTCGACGTCCTACGGCAACAGGCCCAGGGCGGAGATATCTCGTTGCGGAAGTTCATTCGAGTTCCCAACGGTGGTATGCGGACAAAAGTGTATCTCGGGTGTGTCATTACCGATGCTGACGACGGTGATAACGTCAATATCGGCACCATGACTGTTCCCAAGGCCATCACTGTGATGTATCGGGACACACAAGGGTAGCCATTACATCAACCCCCACTGAAGGGGGTAGAGATGAAGTCTGATCCACAACCGGGCGTCGCCGTGATCCTATGTGAGCGGCGAGGCTTCGGTAAATGTGTGATTGTCCCCTGCCGATCTCCGGTGAACGTGAAATGCGGCCAGGAGTGGTGGCCGTTATCTGCCGCTGCCGTAGCTTTGTACACCCTGAGGATCAATTTCGGAGACCGCGCGCTATGCAATAGGAGAACAGTATGATCTGTTGCTGGCACTGCGGCAAAGTTATTGATCCAGATTCGTTGTCGCCATGGTTTTGTGGTAGGATTTGTTCGCAAGACTATTGGCAATCGGCTCCGCATGTACCCTTATCTTCACAAGAGGAACGCGAATCTGCGGTATTGATTAAAGCGGCTACCCCCTCAACGCGCGCATATAACCTACCGTTGATGGGTAGGGCCGGTTACTAAAGGAGGCAAAAATCATGGATGATGATGTTGCTCAGGTGGTAGCTCGGCACCGCCGACAAGATCGCTGGGTCCGTTTCGGCGGAGTCATGATGTCCGTGATTGGTACCTTCGGAATCATCGAGGGCATCATGGCTCTCGGATATCGCTTTTATTTCTGGACCGATGCCTACGGTAATGTGCTGGCGGTGAACCTCACCGGCTGGGGTTTCTTACACATCATTCTCGGTCTTTTGGTGGTTGGTACCGGTCTTTCTCTACTCGGTGCTAGAGTTCCCAGGTGGGCGCGAACCGTGGGCGTGGCTTTTGTCGTGCTCAATTTGTTGGTCCAGTTGGCGTGGTTACCGGCCGCTCCGCTATGGTCTATCATCATGATCGTGCTAGATGTCTTCGTACTGTTAGCGCTGATTAGCCCGTGGCGTGAGCGTCGAGGAGTATAGCGATTACTTCATCTTATCCAGGAACTAACGACACTTTCACCGTTCCGTCTGCTCCGGGATCGACTCCGTTAGCGTCGGGCGGATCACAAGCGCGCACACACTCGGTCCACCATGCTGATCTTGGTGCGGCGGTGGTGGCCTTAGAGTCGAATGTGCCGTTGTTGACCCATGATCACTCAGGAACGGGTACCCGAGCAACAAACCAGTTAGCTCAGGCGAACACCCATTTATCTCCCGACACTGACAATGGTCCGTCATCGCTGCATCATACGCTCGGCCCGGGATCGTTCCAAGCGGCCAGTGGATCACATATCCACGCTGGTACGTATATGCCGGTGGAAACCGGGACGGTTGCGCGATATTGGGCCCCGGGAAGCCAAAGTATCCCGGCGGTGTCGAACGTTCCCATTGCTCTACCCAATGCGGCGGAGACCACATCACTCGTTACGATCGGGGCTTTTGGAACAGGAACAGCGTTCATCCTGAAGCGTGCGGGAGCATGGGCAATTTCTTGTAACTGTCGGTTTGCTATTCTTCCGGCCGGTGGTGGAGAAACTTATGTGGAAATCAATAACGCGGGTCCAATTGCAGCGAACGGTGGAGCTTCTTCAACCGCTGTGAACACCCGAGGTGTTTCGGTCACCGATTACTTTGCTTTCAATACACAGATTTTTATGCAAGTTTATCAAGCTCCGATCACTGGTACGGCTGCGGTCAATACACTAGGTGGCTATGGCTGGGTGTTCTTGTCCGCAGCGTGGTTACACGATTAGGAGAATAGAATGATCATACTCGGGGTCATCCTCATCATTCTGGGAGTCATTCTAGGCATATCGATTTTGACCTGGATCGGGGTTATTCTAGCCGTGGTTGGCTTGGTGCTGACGATCGCCGGTGGCGTCGGTCATGGTCTCGGTGGTCGGAAAACATACTACTAAATCATGACACATGCGACCGGTAACGCGACGTGGCAGGACTATCCATCGACCGCCACGGTGATCAATGCTGCTCGTCTAGAGAACATCGAGAATTCTGCTGATCGTCTGTATACCAGTGAATATGCGGCTGGTCGCACCAAGCGGGTTGTGGCCCGTATTTATTACACTGGGTCGTATACCCAGGGCGCCAATGACGTTTTTGCCGCCGGTGGCTGGGCGGTAGCGAACGATACGGCCGGGGGGTTCACCTCAGGAAGCCCCAGCTTCTACACGATCCCGATCAGTGGACGACTGTGGGACGTTCAATTTAAAGCCAACACGGGTGCTTTACCTCTGAATCAGGTTTTGGCGTGTAAGATTTGTTTGGGTGCTGCCACTGTCTTCCAATCGATTGCTTCGGATACCACGCTGGGTACCACCTGGAACGGCGAGGCAGAGATTAACGCTTTCACTGCGTGCTACCCGTTGAATGCGGGGGATAAATTGTATTGGTCTCTGTGGGCCAGTGTCAACGTAACCATTGGTACTGCTTTCGGTGGCGTTACGCCTGAATTCACGGTGCGGGATGTGGGGCCGTCATGACGCATGCGACCGGCAATGCCACGTGGGCAGACACTCCCGCGACGAGCAGTCTCATTTCGGCGGCGGCGCTGGAAAAAGATGAAGGTGCCATCGATAGTCTTTATATTTCCGAATATGGATCGAAGACCCGTATCGTCCGACCGTTGTTCACAGGGATGATCACGAGCCAAGTCGTGGCGGTGACCGCAGACTATTGGATATCTTCCGGAGTGCAGGTGATCAAAGATACCGATTCCGGATGGGTAGTGCCCGGCGGTACCACCCCGTCCTATTATCAAATCCCGTTCAGCGGACGACTCTGGGACATTTACTGGCGAGCGTGCTTTCAACAATCACCCGCCATCGGTGGAGCCGTGGCCGCCAAGATTTGTTTGGGTGGAATCAATGTCAATGCTAATACGATCGCGACAGATTCCCGGGCAGCGACGACAGGAGAATCGTATCCACTGTGCTGGCGTCCCGGTCTGGCTGGTCTGAATGCGGGCGATAAATTGTATTTCAACGCATATTCTACCGGGACGAACAATATGGGTCCATGTTTCGGGTGGACCTATCCGAACATCACGATACGCGACGCAGGACCGGCGTAAATGGCGCACGTCACCGGGAACGCAACGTGGGTCGACTATCCTTCGACGGCCACGTTAGTCAACGCAGCTAAGCTCAACAATCTTGAAACTGTTTTCGATAACCTGTATACCTCAGAATATGGGTCGGTCACACGGACCAAACGAACGCTGTTCCGTGCCTATTTTGCTGGATCGTTTACTTTAGTAGCGTTGACAGATCAAACAATGGGATTTGGATGGACTGTTGCTACTGATACGGATTCTGCATTTGTGGGGGGAAGTATCTCGTACTATCAGATTCCGCTGAGCGGACGGCTTTGGGATATCTTCTTTCGTTTGACGACCTATCAAGCAGACAACGGCGCACAAATTTGCACCAAAATTACGCTGAATACTACCAGTGTCAGTAGCACGATTGCCGCTGATACTCGGCGGACCACGGGGGGAGAAGTGAACCCGGTGGCCTACCGGGAAGCGGTTCAGTTGACGGCGGGTGACAAACTGTACTTTGTTGGTTGGACTAATGTCTCTGGTGGGGTCACTCCCGGAGTGATCTTTAGTGGTGCTGTTCCAGAAATGTGCGTTCGTGATGTCGGCCCGGCCTAGTGATACACTTTGAGGCGTGACAGAATCCCTTCCAGAAACCCAAGATGATGGGTTGATTTCTCCTACTATCGATGATGATGAAGAAATCACCTCGCCCGTCACAGAGATTGATGATCTCACCCCTGTTCATTTAACTGAGGATGAGCAGCAAAATTTCGAAAGTATCATTACCTTCGGTAAAAAGACAGCAGTAGATGAAGTGTTCGGTCATTCGGTATTCTTGTCGACATTAACCGTAGAGGAAGAGCTACAAATTGGCCTCTTGGTCAAACCATATTTGAATACCGATGCGTATTACCGAGCCTACAAAACGGCCGTGGTCGCGGCGTCGGTCAAAGAGATTGACGGACAGCCGGTGTATCAGCCGATGTCCGCGCACGAAGATTCTAATCAGATCATGAGAAAGAAATGGGATAAGATCAAGACGTTCTACCCCATCATTGTTGATTCGATGTATAATTGTGTCACCAGGCTAGAGGAAGAGCTTGGTGGACTGATCGAAAAGATTTCACGAAAAACGTCCGGCTAGGCGATAAAGAAATGGTCCTGCTGCGCCTAGCCGACCGTCAGGGATTGTTCAAGGGCCCCGCGATTTCACGATTCCAGCAATGGGCCCTGGCCTACCTGATTGTGCAGGAGAGAAAAGAACATTCTGATAGCATTTATGATCAGCAAGAATTTATGTTCTCCTTGATCCAACCTGAGATTTATCAAGAGAAGATTTCGTCTCGTCCTGGGCATGATCTGGAAGAGGGCGAATTGCACATCACTCCGGATGATTTTGCCATGGTTGACCAATGGCTTAAGGAACTCGATAAACCTAAGCAAAACAGTCTTTAGGAGAATTCAATGACCGTGCCGAAGACGATCGACCGGAGCCTGAACGAAGAATTGTTGGCTCGCACGTCCGGCATGGCATTACAAAAAGGTGATAGAGTAGATGTCAACAACGGTCCATTTGGTCATTGGGGCGAAGGAACGATCGACGACATCTCCGACTCGGACTACGGTGGATCAAAACTGTTTCCTGTTTTCCATGTGGTCGCGGACGATGGCACCTCCACATGGATGTCAGCAATTGCCTTAACTAAGGTGTAAAGATATCCCCTCATAGCGATCTGGGAGAATTATTGTGCCTTTCGGTGACTATGGGGGATCAAGTGACAGTGTGGTCGCTCGGCTAGAGTTTTCTATGCCGACGGATGCTGAAACTAAACTTGCTGATATTGGTAGAGCGGTCGAGTCTGTTAAGACGTCGTGGGAAGCCACTAACAGATTCACCAAAGAGTTTATGGACTACATGAAAGAACTCCCCGATATTGAAAAGAAGATCAAGGATTTACACGCCGCCCAAACTGAGGGACTTAAGGCTAGCACGGAAGCGCTCGGTGAAGCATCCGAGGCCAGCGAAAAATTAGTATCCACTCCTATTACCGGGATACGGACGGCTGGGTCCGGCAGCGGTCAACCACATATTCCGACGGTGGAACCGCCACCCGTGGCAAGATCCGCTCATGAACATCTCACGGATGCTGATCTCACCAAGCCTGACGCACACCGGACAACGGTAGGGGATTCGAGCGCGCCCCCGGCGGCATATCCGCATGATACATCATCAGCGCCACCGGCACCCGCTCAGCACGAACACCCGGATTCTGCTCGCCCGGCACCGGCTTATCATCATCAACATCCGGGCTCTGATCAACCGGCTCCGCACACTTCCTTTTATGATATGCCTGCGTCCCCGGCTCCGGCCCGGCCGCACACTTCACTAACCCCACCGCCACAACATCAACCGCAAGCTGCTCCGATTGTTAGTCACACTCCGGTTGTGCATGTTCCGACCGTGCAGGAAGCTAGCGATCATAAGAACAAAACCAATGACTTTCGGACGGAAACCGAAAGAGCGTATTCTTCATCAACACCGGCACCGGTTTCTCGACCCCCGGTGCCGATTCCGACCGCCGAGCAACATTCAGCGCCCCCGCATCGCCCGCCGGTTCCTGTTCCGCCCACTGGTGAGCTGCCGTCTCCTCAACAGCCTATTCTGCCGGTTCAAACCGAATTTGGAACCTCGGTTCCTCCACCGCCATTAGCATCTTCGCAGGTAGCAGCCAATGTCTTAGGACCGACAGCTACTCCGTCACCAGGGTCACGACCGGATGCACAATATCCGGACATCCCTGGTGCTGAACGTGCTACACCTGCACGAACTCAGCCGGAGTCAGCGCGTGACGATCGAGAAACACTACTCCGGCCGAATACATTTGCCACCCCGTCATTACCAGGCGAAGCACTTACTCAAACGAATACGCCCCCGGCGCCGCCCACTTCATCGACTCATCCAATTTGGTCAGCTCGCCCTCCTCATGGGCGGTCTGATGCTCATCTTTCTAGCTCTCGTGATGGTACTTCTCATGTCTCCGCTGAACATGCTCAGCAATTAGATTCATCGCGCCCGGCTCCTGCCCATCCGCATACTGTTTCTCCGGAGACAACCAGGACAGGTCCGGGAATTGCCTCACCCGGGGCACGTCCTCCGGCACATCACGAAACGTCGTCCATGGGGGCACCTCCTCCGGCGCCAGGCCATGAACGAATTCAGACCCATGAGGCAGCGCAAACGACACAACCCACTCCGAGCGCGGGTGGATCACCGCCCAGGATTGAATCGTCACAAGGTGGACCCGCATCGCGATCGGCAGAAAATGTCGTTATCCGTGCGGGGTCAGTCAAGATAGAAACAGATGCACCGACACAGGTTCACTCCCCGCAATCGCATGTGCAGGCGGAACAATCGCATGTGCAAACGGGTCAGCCGCCGGTGGTTCGTAGTCCTTCCTTGTCGTCAACTGCTCGATCACCGATCGTTCCGTTAACCGAATCATCGGCACAGGATTATAGGCAGCACGGGACACCGGCACCCGCACCGGCCCAAGCTCCCTCGGTTGCGCCCACGACGGTTCCCACGTCGCGAACTAGTCCGCAACAACATGAACAACCCACTGAGACACGAATTCAAGATTTACGCCCACCACAACATCAACAACCCCAAGTAGATCAACAAGGGGTCGAAGGCGCGCCGCGCGTGATTGGTCATATTCGGCCGCCCACGCAACCGACGACGACAACAACAACTCCGACTCAGGGTCAGGGTCAGGCTAGTCCTCCCCGTGCCACTGGTCAGTCACAACCGACGAGTAGTGCAGATTACCGACAGAAATTGGGGGGACAGCTTAAAGGTAATCCCTCCGAGATTTATGATCGTTTGCATCAGCGGGGCATGACTAGTGAGACAACAGGAGACAATGGAGAAAAGCAGTATAAGATCCATCTGGGAAACAGAACAGTCTCCGCTGATCAGTTCATGAATGATGAATCATTGCAGGACGAAGCACTCGACGCTCTTGGTCAACAGTCTGGGCCACAGAGTCCGGAAAATGGCGGCCCGCTGAAACGGGCGATGCATGCCGGTGGACTATTAAAGGGAATTGGTAAAACCGCCATGAGCGGCGGAAACGCTGAGGGAGCCGTCGGCGAACTTGGCGAAATGGTGTCGTCCATGGGTAAAGCTGGCGGAGCGGCGGCAGGTCTCGGGGGTGTCATCGGTGGAGCCGCGAGGTTTGCCGGACCGGTCGGTATGGGGATTGCAGCCGCTACCGGGGCGAATGCGCTTGTTCAGTCAGGTGGACAAAAAGTACAAGATTTGTACAATGAAGGAACAATCCGTGGTGGCGGGACAATGGAGGGTGCCAAGATGGAGGCCGGAGTTGCGGCCATGGCGCTCAACCCTTTCATTTCTAATGAGCAGTCTCGCCAGGTGATCATGGGTGCCTTGAACAGCGGTGCTCAGGGACCAGCGTACGACAGCGTCACCGCGTTTATGAAAGACAACCTAACGAATCTCAATGTTTCGGTGGCCGATAGCGCCAAGATGCTTAATACGAATGTCAAAGATGGTGGGCAAAGTATTGAATCGTTGAGTCTTCAGCTTGGCAACCTCAAAGAGCAAGCCAAAACTGGTGGACAGACATTCGATCAGTTGAAGCAGAATTTCCAACAACGATCCGGTGAGCTAATCACTCAGGGTGCCCCCGGTGGTGCGGCAGGAAGGCAGGCGACCGAGGAAGGGTTGGTATTTAATCAAAACCTGCCCAGCGGAGCGAAGAACCCCTTATCCGGAGACTTTTCCGGATTATCCTCACAAATGGCACAGTCTGATGTGGTGACCTCTCAGCAGGGCGCGAAATATGGTCCCCCGGGGATGGATCCCATGGCTGTGCCCTCTTATTTGGCTGAAACAGGCCAGGGCGTCGAGGCCAACGCGGACCAGCTTGGGCAATGGATTAAAATGGCCAAGAATGGTCCTGAAATGAACTGGCCCAGCAATTTAGTTCGTATTGCAGCGGCGCAACACGTTACGATCACTTATGATAAAGCCAAAGAATATATGAAGCAATATGGTGACCATCCGGAATCGGCTGGTCGTGATATAGCCAAAGGCGCCCGGGATCAAGCAAACCAGTCAGCCCATAACACCACAGAACACAAGGGCTTGCTGGGTATGGGGAATGCTGGGGACATGGTCAGTGCCATGGGTTCCCAATTCTCTAAGGGATGGGATTCGCTGTTTGGTTCTGATCAAGACGTAGAGCAAGACAACGCTAATATCGCAGCTCGGGAAGGTGCATACGCTAACCCGGCTCTCGATAGAGTTACCAGCGAATTTGGGTTAGGCAATACGGTAGTGTATGATCCCGAAGGGAAACCTCAAAAAGTTGATTACAATAATCAAGAGCAAATGGAAGGCTTACAAAGCGGTGACTACACAATTGCGGGTGCAGCCACTGATGAGCAGCGAGAGGGGCTTGCAGGGGACGATTGGGAAGGTCAAGCCAATAAGATGAAACCGGGCTCACAATCCCTCACTGATGCGGTGGTGAGCAATACGGGAGATAGTGAAGGCGGCGGCGGTAGTGGCGGTCAGTTTGGGTTGACCCCGGAAGCGGCTCAGCTTTTGAAGCTGATTCCTGGTGCAAGCACCAATAATAGCCCTAATACTGAGGATTCTAATGCTGGTGTCGGCGGTGCCACCATGAACAACCCGGCACCGGGTAACTCTGGTAGTCCAGCCGCTTTCCCCACAGGGTAAACGATGGGTGTAGCGACGATTCAAGCACAAACGACACTACAGTTGCGTGTCGACCCTGAAGCTATTACGTATAACTACGTGCTGAACACCAAAGTGGAAGAAACCTACGGTGGTCGCGTTATTCAAATTTTGTCCACCACGGTCACCGATCTGACGGTACCATGTATGGCAGGCAAGGGCGGTCGTCAATACCTGGGACAGGTGGCAAGTTTTTTCAAGAACATGATGGTCTGGCAACGAGATTCTCAAAATCTTGGAACCTTTAGCTATTCTCCCAAGAACATCAACTTGCGGGTGTATGCAGCAGCCTTACAGATTGAAGATAGTACAGGTAACATTGCCTTTCCTTTTGTCATGCAGTTTAAGGTCATGGAAGACATCAGTGGGCAGGCAGCGGGTAACGCTGTGGACGCTGAGATCAATAAACTGAAAGATGGTGTCGGTTACAGGAGGAACCAATACAATGATCCACTACAGAATCCTCCTCCTCCCGTTCCTGCCACAGACCCCGATGCCGGGGAAGGTCCGGTAGGTGGCGGTGCCGGTGGCGCGGGCGGCGGTGGTGCTGGTGGCGCCCCCGCTCCGGCCGGTGGTGCTGGTGGTGGAATAGGAGGGTTATTAGGTGAAGGCGGAACCACAACGTAAGGCGGTGTAATTATGTCGTTCTTTTCCACAGTACCGATTTCCGAGCCGGTGCGTGATCAATTTGTGAAAGACAAGGATCTTGGAGCATTTGGGTGGGATAATGATAGAGGATTGTTTGTTATCGTTGACGAAGAGCTAGATATGACGATCTTGCCGTATCCAGGGGCGATTGAGCAGACCAGGCGGAGCTAATGACGACAATTTATCTTTCTGATCGTGAAGTTGGTATTCAGTGGGATGGTCGTGGTGCGATCCAGATGATTGATCGTCAAGGAAACGTGAGTGAACGATTTACCCCGCCCCAAGGTTGTACTGTGGTTTATCCTGACACGTATGAGGATGAGTAAATGAGCCTTGCTACGTTGTCGACCAACGCCGGTTCTCTTCAGTTACCGGTGGTGAAGACCTTTTATGGCTTACATAGCATGATTGAGGAAGCTCAATTACACACCAGTGCAGTGTATTATCCCGTCAAGGTGCTTCAAGATAACTTCAAATTTACCGTTCAATTTCGTAAGATAGAAGACTACACTCAGGCCCAGAATTTCATTCATCAGTCCAATCAGCAAGCGATGGCGGACCAAAATATGGGACTGAACGCTCTTGCTGGGGCGATGCGGTTCAATTGGCCGGAGATGGGTCTTGATTATTCGGGTTATATCATCAACTCACCGATGGGTTACAAGAAATGGGATTTTGCTCCTCGTATTGAATACACAATGATGTTGGTAAGGGACAGCATTTATTCACCGACTTATGGAAACACCAACGTCCCCACCTTCAATCAGGCGTTCGGAAACGATAATCTAAACACGGGAGCAGCAGTCAACAACAATCCGGCGCTAAATCCACCTGCTCCCCCTGCGGGAGGCTGATCATGACGGTTCCTGGTGGTCCCGGTGGTGAGGGGCAAGGCGGTCCCGGTGGGTCCGGGGGTCAGCCTCCACAGGGCGCCAAGATTTTGGTGTACGCTCCTGATGTCCAGGTGTATATTGCTACTAAATCGGGCGTGGTCGATGTTTCACAAGATATCGTCAAGGGAGAAGTGAAACGAGTCCAAAATGGCGTGAGTCAAGCCGTGGTAGTTCTGAACAATCAGAACAAACAGTGGACTCAAAACATCAAACGGATGGATCGCATAGTTGTTTTTATGACGAGAACCCGACGTATGCAAGTGTTTGCTGGATACGTGGACTCGGCACCCTTTTATGATCTCTATCCCACAACGTGTACGATTACGGCGTCATGCACGCTAAAACGACTGCTGTATACGTATTGGGACCCCGGTCTCAATAATTCAATTCAGCTTCTTGCCTCAGCTAGCTATCAAGGTGCTGATGGGTCCGGCGGTACTGGCGGGGGTACCGGTGGTGGGCCCGGAGGGGGATCGGCAGGCGGCGATTCTGGTATCGGGGCCATGTTGACCAACATCCTCGTGCGCGTGGGTGGCTGGGACCAGAATGCCATCATGGTTCAAAATATGCCATCGGAGTTCTTAGCATTTGCTGAGAAAACCAATCCTGATCCTCAGGCGTACCGTAAAGCAATTGAAGACATGCAGAAGTTATTGGGTCTGAAAGGCGGCGGGGGTCTCGGGTCTGCTCCCGCTCCGGGGACCCCGGGTGGTATGCCGACCCCACCGGGACAGCAGGGACAAGGTCTAGGCGGTTTAGGAGATTTGTTAGGCGGGGGAGCCGGTGGCGGTCTAGGAGGTTTATTAGGTGGAATAGGCGGAGGGGAAGCGGCACCCGGACAACCCGGGGCCGCCGGAGCCCAACAACCGGGCGGCACGACTGGCGGCGGTGGCGCGGTTCCTCCATATGCTTTTGGTTTGTTCAATTCGATGTTCAAAACAGCGGCATTTACTAATGATCTGTCATACACGCTGGGCCTCTCCGAACAAACACATGAAAAGGCACTTATTAACGATCAACAGTTGATGGTCATGATCCAAGCAGTCGCGAAGGCTGGTTTGCGGTCATTTCAATCTGCTCCGACCGGAGAGTTTACGGCGTACTATCCTGATTATTTCGGTATCCATGGCGGTGCCCAAACCATTAAACTTGAAGACATTGAGATGAAGAATGTTTCCATACAGGTTAGCGATGCTCCCTTAGCAACCCATGTGTTCACCGTAGGTGACTCCCGCAATATTTATGGTGACACCTTCGCGTCAAGTCCCTATCTGGCGTATATGCAAACGCAAGGCTTCATCACTGTAGAAAATCAAGATGTCTTTAAGATGATGATCAACACTGATGGAGCTGATCAAGAAGATTATACGGCTGAGGCAATTTATCGACGGTTTGGTGCGCGGCCGTTGGTGATGAATATGCCGATGCTCAAAAGCCCATTGATGGAGAAATTCCAGGCGTTGTATCTATTCATGCAACAGTGGGCAAAACAGTATGCTACGAAGGTCGAAGTGACCTTCATGCCGGAAATCATGCCTAATATGAGACTTGAACTGTCAGGACAAGATCTGACGGTATATGTCCAGGAAGTGACTCATCGTTTTGATCGCAAATTGGGTTTCTTCACCGATGTAGTGATTATGGCTCCGTCGACTCGCGGAGGCGGGTTGCCCGGATTGCCGGTGAACCGTAGTGGCGCTGGCACTGTTCCCTTGTCCGGACCCGGCGGTCAGTAGAAAGGAGTACTGTGACCAACTTTGTTTCCCCTCAACGTGCAGAGCCACCCCGTGTACGAGTGAACATTATTAGCGTCGATACGGTGAATTTGACCGCAGTGGGTGTCGAGGCTAAAACTAAAGGCACGGTGGTGATCGACCTTAGTGTGCATAATAGTCAAACTGTGATCTATCCTCGGGAAAACGAGGAGTGGTATTTAACAAAGATTAGTGATGTTTGGGTGCTGGATAAGAAAGGTGGATTCGGTAACGAGGGGCTGTTGCGAGAGGCATCCCCCGGCGATATGGTCACGGTCACCGACGGTAATTATATACTCGACACCGGACCGGTATCCATCGAAGGGGACACCACCGTCGAAGGTCATCTTACCGCTGATACTGATTTCACGGTCTGGGGCAATACTGACGTAGGAAACATCCAAATTTATGGGACGCTAGATCAGCGCGGCGATATCCATATGCACGGCTACAAGATTTGGGGTGAAGGCGGCTTAATCAACACAGGTGGCGGGAATATCATCTGTGGTCAAATCAACAGCGGTAACATTTGGGCCGAACAGATCGTCGGGCAACAGAATAGCTTCTTTGATAAGTACGTGAGAATTTACGATCTGCAAGTGACACGCGATACCACCTTAGGTAATACCAATTTTTATGGCACTGCCGATCACCACGGTAATACTATTTACGCCGGTGGCATCTACGCTAATGGTCTTCAGCTTTATGGAGGCCAGATCAATGCTGGCAATATCTTTGTTGGTGGAGTTTATTGCAATGGTGTTGATGTTGGTGGGGGCTGGGTTAGCAACGTTGCTCGATTCCAGTCTGGCAGCCAAATTATGGATTACAACGGAATGTCTTCAAATTACTTGTGGTGTGGTTCTGCTTTGCATGATGGTGGTGGTTTTGGTGTCGGGAACGCTAGTCATAATGGCGGTGGGTTCGGCATTGGTGCGTGCTGGATGGATTATTGGAATGTCGAGGGTTATAACGTTGCATGGGTGTTCCTTGTTGGGTATTCCTCAGAACAACTAAAGCAGAATATTACCGACGTTGATCATTCCGAGGCGCTTGATCAACTTATGGACATACGAGTTCGCGAATTTGAGTGGCGGCAGTATCCGGAACAGGGCCGGACCCTAGGTTTTGTTGTTGAAGAACTTCCGGAGAGATTCCGCCGGTATGTTCCTGAAAATGAAGCCAAAACTTCGGCAGCGGCGACAGATACACCTACGGGAGCGGCGACACCTACGCCGACGACTAATGCAACGTCTTCCGCACCATCTACCGAACCACCTACCGAACCACCTACCGAGCCACCTAGCGCAACGCCACCCTCTGGGGAAAATGATCCACTACGTTACGGTTATAATCTGCCGGAGATCCTAGCGGTCACGGTGGCGGCATCAAAGGCTCAACAGGAGATGATCAATGAGTTGACTTCTCGGGTCAGCAGCCTCGAATCCACCGTATCGGCATTGACTACTCGCCTGGAAGCACTGGAAGGGTAGTTCATGAGTTATTCGTTCCAACTCAAAAATGGTGATCTCCAAACCAACGGTTCTGTTCTTGCTCTCGTTCATGGTAAAGATAAGTTGTTGCAAGACGTTGACCTATGGCTAAAAGAGATTTATCGAGTTGATCGATTCCATCCCACCTATGGCTCTGTCATAGAGTCCTTTATTGGTAATATCATCAGTGTTCGCAGTCGCCACGAGATCGAGGCAGAGATCCATCGAGTGCTCACTAATCTTCAAAATCTCCAACTTCGGAGATTGAAAAGCAATCCGATGAAGTATACCCCTGACGAACTATTACATTCTGTTCTTAGTGTGACTACGCACGTCAATTTTGATATGATCGTTGCCACGGTGATCTTCCAGTCCGTTGCCGGGGCTGTCCAGTCTGCCCGCGTGCAGGTCTCAGCATGATCGAGCAATTCTGTATGAGCTGAATGCTATACTAGTCCGGGCGTATCAGGGAAGGTCCAACGATGACGACACCCACGACCCGTGGCGGTGGTGTAGGCACACCCGATCAGTTGGCTAATGCAATCATGGCTAAACTGTCCATCACCGACCCTGCGTTATCGCTTGAAATTGGAACTCCCGAACGCAAGATTATCGATGCGGTCGCCGAATGCATCTCAGAATCCACGATCGATAATTATCTGCTGAGCAGCATTCTTGACATCGGTACCAAAAGCGGAACTGATCTTGAGAATTTCGTGCAGCTCTTTGGGTTCTCCCGGCAGTCGGGTAGGTATTCTACCGGGGCTGTCGACTTCACGCTGAGTTTCCCGGCCACCTCACCGGTCACTATTCCTGTCCAGTCGCAGGTATACGTCCCGGCGAGTGTCACGGGCGGAATCACAAATCTGCTGTTTAATACGACTTCAGTGGCGACGATTGCCGCTGGGACGCAGACGGTCACGGTTCCCGTTCAGTCCACGTTAATGGGCGTGATCGGTAACGTCGCTTCCACCAGTATCACGGGATTTATTGGTAGTGCCGGTGTCGCATCGGTGATTAACTCGGCTCCCACTTCGGGTGGGGTCGATATGGAAACCGATGATCAGTTACGGCAGCGGTTCAAACGGACCTTCCTCCGCAACATCGCCGGAACCGAAGATTTCTATGTCGCGATGATGTTGCAGAGCTTGTTTATTTCGCAGGTTCTCGTAGTAGGACCCTACAAATATTTCAAGGAAGAAATCCAATTCAATGGAACCGCCAAGATGCGGTCCGAGAACAGTCAGATCAAGTATCTATGGCCGCAAGGCTGGTTCCTATATCAAAATCAAGGGTTACCCAACGAAGTGTTTTATGTCGACGGTCTCGACTTCACCGTCGACAGCTCGCTTAATCCGCCGGGTCTCACTCCTGCTCACCCTACCCTGAAGGTTCCCGGGGCGGTGGCAGACTTTGAATACCAATACACGACGCTGAGTTCTCGCAATGATCCTTATAACAACATCACGAACAAAGTAGACATTTTCATTAACGGCACTCAGGCTACCGATGTGACTGAACAGATCGTCGGTGGTTCGGCAGCATTCACGTCAGCGACGAATAGTATTTACTATATTGGTAACTTCAAGCGGATGGATGACAGAAACAACGTGGTGTCTGGGCACCGATTCCAGCCATTGGGATCAGTCCCGATCGTCACCATTCCCGGCGTGATCTATTCGCCGACGACGACGTACGTGTCGGGCACCGATTACGTGGGAGTCAGCTCCACCACCCTCAGCTCCGGATCAGTCCGAGAATTGTCGGGAGTAGAGTGGTTGACCTCAACCCCACCGAGCGCGGGCACGCTGCTCACCCTGAATTACACGTATAACAGACTGCCCGAGGTTATGCAAGCCTTGATCAGTTCGCAGAAACAGATCACCACCGATGTGTTAGTGCACCAGGCGCACTACGTTTATTGCACGGTTACCATCGTGGTCGTGTATAATTTCAATGTCGACATCTCGGCCGTGAATACGTCGATCACCCAAGTACTGACATCATTCTTCACCCATAGTGGTTTCGGGTCATGGATTCAATTCTCCGATATTGAACAAACCGTGCACAATGTTGCCGGGGTGGACAATGTTCGGATGGCAAAGAGTACTGACGTCGCGGCTGGTCAAGCGTATGGTGTTTTAGCGGACTACACCACCCCCATTCTTACGCAGTATTACGCGGACTTCAAGCTTCCTGATTCTTCTCTGGGTGTGTTGAGCGGTGTCACGGTCGTCAGGCGGGCCTCTAATACTTTCTAAAGTATGACGAATAAGAGGAGGTGTCAATGACAACGCCGACTACGGATCTTGCTAGCGCTTCGTATGATTACAATTCATTTCCTTTTTTGGCTCCTCGGACCACCGAGTCACGCATGCGACATTTTACGCAAGGCGTGTATGATATTGGTCCCCACACTCATTTGTACAATCTTCTCGATGCGTTATGCGGAGATGGCGGGGCGGGCAGCCTTAAGAAAGAGCTTCTTTTTGCTCATTTCAATCAGAATCTCGATTCTATCTTCTTTCGTGACCTGGACAACATCTTTGGTCAGATATCGTCATTCATCCGCTATGCGAGTGAAACCTACGAGTATGATCCATTTAGTCAGCAGTTGACGACCGATCAATGGTCGGAAGTCATGACGAAAGACGCTGCGTATCGTCAGCGTATCAAAGACTTCATGTTGGCTATTGGCATGGGTGGTACCCCTCAGGGTATCCGGATGATGTGTCGTGCGGCGTTAGGCGTGGACTGTGAGCTGTACGAGGTTTCCTATTACATTGACTCAGGAAAATACAACAACATCAGCACGTTGGGCCGGACCAATGCTAGCTTGCGAAACGAGCTAGTGATGCGCCCGCTGGTTTCTAGTATTACCCAGAGTAACAAGTATTTAGCGACCCGACTGGTTGATCGTATTCGACCACAAGATACCGTGTTGACCATCGACACCAATGGGTTGGCGATCAATACCCCCGTTCAGATCGGTAACGTCGCAGCATCGTCGTCATATTTCCAAGTTGTTAAAGAAGTCACCGGGACGCGGGATATTGCTGATCTCCCTCCGACGCAGGTGCTATCCCAAGATCTTGGTATCGACCCGAGTTACTTGTGGGTGCAGCCTAACATCAGGGTTGAGGCGCCGAGTGCGGCATTCCAGGCCACCCAAGAATCATCCCAGTATTATACGTATTCCTATGAAGGCGCAACCGCTGTCGATACGGTAGAGTACTGTTCAGACACAGGCACCACGCGGACGCTTGAAACAGTACCGTTTACCGAATACAAAAAGGACGATACTACTAGTTTCGGTCCATGGACACCATGGGATTTAGCAGATTCACCGGATAACTACTCTGGTGGCAAACACGGTCAGACGCCGTTCTCATTCCCGGCGCTGACGACCAATGGTCAAGACTACATTTTTCCGTATACGTCGCAAGATGACTTTGTTGCTAAGCAAACTAATGTGGTGGTGGGGCTTGGTGGTGAAGCAACCACAACCCAATATCGTCTACCAGTGACCAAATACAGTGATACCTCTCGTCGGGTCTGGACTCCGGAATTGGCGATCCCCCTTACTCCACCCACCCAACAATCAACAGTCACGAGTCAATGGCTAACCCGGTCACCATCGACAGTATAGAGTATTCATGAGCAGCCCAAGCAATGCGCCTCTGAATTTGGCCCCGGCTGGTCCGGTCAGTCAAACCCCGGGGATCACGCTCGTCCAGGATACCAATTATGCTGTTTCCTACGTTCAGGCTGTTAATAGCCTCAATAGTAGCAGCAATCAATATACGACGTCCGGTGATCGGTATTGGCTGTCGGTGCCTCGTCGCATGGACGATCCCACCTGGGAAGTCCTGCTGATCAAGTTCCGTAGCCCGGTGTCTATTTCACAAATTAGCTTTGATCTGAACAAGTTTGCGCAGAATTGGGAAATTTGGTATTACGAGAACGGCATCCCGAAGCCTAGCATCGATGGTGGGCCGTATGAGGACCCAGCGGGCCGGATTCCGGTGCTCGATAGATCTCTGCGTCCGCTGAAAGGCAGGATCGACACTGGTTTAACTAATCAGTGGTACGGCTACGAGTATAAGATTCGCCCGGTGATTGCTCGCGCCCTAGAGCTGCGTGTCCGGCGGTTTAATGACGGATCGATTTCTCCTAGTACCATGCTGTCCGTGGGGGTCAGGAACCTACTTTTCAAACGAGAGATTTTCTCTGAACAAGATGCCATGCTGCCATTGGAAGATGGCGTTGATCCCATGGGAAATCTTGTCGAGTCGTACATTAAGAAATGGGATCCGACACTAGCCATTGATGGCGCGGACACGACCTATTGGCGCTCTGCTCCCCAACCGGCTCCGGATGCGGTCGTTTGCTACTATCTAGACTGTCGTGATGGTCGGGGCAATGCCCAGCGTATTGATCGACTGTATCTAGATCCCACTCATTCGGGGGGATCATTAAATCTGTACTACTCTACCGATGACACGGTCGGCCCCCGGGCGCTAAATCTTTCCCGGGTCACTCCGCAGATAGAAACCGACGTCAATTGGATTGAAGACGTCGGTTTGGATATGTCTGCGTCTACTGCCAAGTACACAATCAGTCTTGATTCCCTTAATCTTGATCATACGGATAGTTTATGGTTCGCGGGGACATGGATTCCAGGCTTCAACGCTTCGGGTCCCCCCGCCGTCAACCTTACCTTGATGACGGATGATCAGAGCAAGATAAAGATCATTTACAAGTGTAACCAAAACCAATTCCAGGTGACCTGGGGATCCTACACTGCGTCGTTCCCGTGTGCGCTGTTTTACCAGGATCTTGATATTCACTTCTCTTTGCGTATTGTCCAGGGTCGTTCCGTGGAGTTTGATGCTACCTCCCACGTGACCGCGACGGATGTTTTGTACCCGCGAGATGATTTATATCCGTCACCAAACCTGTATCCCGTTGGTTTGATACAGTATATCGCCGGTGTTCCACCAGGGATCTATTTCGTCGCCCTCGACAAAAATGGTTTCACGTTGTGTGACGGGTATACCTTCATGACCCCGGAGAATTTTGATCTACCGGGGCAGCTTTCGTTGCAATACTGCCAGGGGTACATCAAGCATTTCTTCATGAAACAAGACGTGGTGACGAGTGCTGAGGTACTCTCGGCACTATCGAATATCACGAACTATCTTTTCCCCCAAGATTCCTCTACGAGCAGTACTCAGATACAGCAATTTCAGCACAATACTTTGTCTAATATGGTGTACGCTGCCGACTTCTCTCAGAATGAGTTGGGATTCGGCGGAGTTGATCACTTCTACTTTGTGGAAAAAGAGTGGTCACCGATCTGGATGGATTGGACCGCGCAGAAAGGGATTTACTACTTCCCTGATGTGGTGTATGCCAAATACATGAAACTAGAGTTTACCGACCTCACCCCTGAGCCCTACACGATTCACGACTCGGGCATCAGCGTGGAGTATCAAACCTTCCCGGTGGACGTCACGCAAGTTAACCAAACAATCGCTACTCAGACCAATACCTTTATCAACACGTTGACGTCACAAATCTCCTCGACCCGGGGCGTGCTGTACGACAACTATTACAGTATCAATACGTCCACGTCATCGAACACAACATTAGCTCCTGTTTATTTCATTAACCTTGGCTCGGGAACGATGGGTACGGTCCCGAGACTATATGATCAACCGATGTCTGAGACATTGACGACGGAAGCGTATACCGATGTCACTCAGGCCACCTATTCGACTACTAGCTCGACCGTCATGGCGGCGGATGCTTTCTACACGATCGTTTCTGGTGACTGGCTGATCAAGATCGGGAAAAGATACAACATCCCCTGGAAAGAAATTTACAATGCTAACCGGACGATGATTGACTCAGATCCACGTGTAAAGCTCTTGCCGGTGCGGTCGCCCGGATGGTGGATCTTCCCGGGGCAACGGCTTCGTATCCCCAATTACATCATGGAACAGATTACCAACACGTCCACCAGGACCGAGAAGACGGTCTCCACAAGTACGATCTCCACGACACGAAACAGATTCGTTAAAACTCAGATTCACCGGTATGAATATCGCACGGCTCAGCGTGACGCGGCGATTGCCTACTTTGCCGGGGTCCGAGAAGTCGGGTTGTATAATATTGACTACACGGTCGCCCTTGATAACGANGAGTACAATTTCCCGTTGTACGACACGGGATCATTCCAAATGGCGGACATGGCCCAGTATGCCTACTCGGGTGGCTGGAAGTCCACGGCTCGCCAGGTGAATCCCGAAGAAATGCTATATCCGCAGTTGACTTTGTATCCGTCCACTAAACTGTATCCTATTGGTTCAGGAACCTACGCCCCGTCTAACTCTAAATGGTCGGACACGTCCCATTCGTGGCTCGCGCCGGACGCGTCCTGGGGCTTCCTTCCTAATCCTCTCAAAGGGGTTATCGAGGGACGTATCTGGTGGTCATTGTCGATGGTCAACGCTATTGAAGTCAATGTGTACGACCGTGGTTTGTTTCAACCGATCAGTGGTAAGGAATTGGCCCCGTTGGGTGTGGCGGATGCCCCGGTGGGGTACTGGTCATCATTGTCTGAGGCATGGTCGGACAGCATCACGGTGTGGGGTACCCGGGTCGCTCTCGTCGCCGAAGAATTCCGTAGTAAGATTCAGTACGGCGGACAAAGTGCGTACAGCATTTATCGTCAGTCTGGTGTGGGTGTTGCGGGGATCGTCGGTACCGAGTTTTATTTGCGTGGACATTCCCGGATGCGAATAGAGATCGATTACTTCCGGCCTAAAGATACCGGAAACGATCTGATTCTCCAACTTGTCGATGTGACGAGTGCTCTGGGCGAATTCGTATTGTTCCAACAAAAGATCACTGAGTACTACGTCGGCAAGTGGAGTCACTACAAAACTAGGTTCTATGCCCTAGGTGACTATGCCGTCCAAAAGGCTCAGGTTCGAATGATTGTTATGGGATCCGAAGAAGAACAGGTGTATATCGGTCGTCTTTATCCGACCATGACCTCGATTGTCTATGAGTACTCTAATGATGGCGGAGCGCACTATTACGAGGCCACTGAGGTTGTTTACAGTGACTCGACAGTCAAGGGTTTGGTGTTCCCCTCCCCGGATAACAGACTACGGGCGAAAGTCACACTTTATAATTCGGAAGACGATTTCGTCCTCGGTCAGCATATTGTTCCGAATTACATCTAGGAGCTTTGGATTATGACAACTCCCACGAGTTACAGCGCTACATCTTGGGTGGATACCGCGAGCGGCAACACGCCTCTTTCGGCAAGCAACTTGAACAAGATGGAACAGGGTATCGTCAACGCTTATACTCGGGCGAACCAATTTGCGCTGAATCCTACGATTATCCGTACCGGCGCGTTCACCATCAACTATAACGATTTTGGCCGTTGGGATTGTTCGGCACAAACCCTCACCTCAACGCTGCCCGCTGCGCAGGCGGGAGCCTTGATCGGGGTCAAGAAAATTGATGCCACCGCGAATACCGCGATCTTCAATCCGGCGGGAACGGACACGATCGACGGTGTCACGACCCCGCTGACGCTGAGACTGCAAAATGAAGCGCGGGTACTCGTCGGGATTACCGGTGGTTGGGTTGTCGTTAATGGCGTCAACACCGTCACTAGCCTGGACGCCCGGTATGCGGCTCCGCCGTTGTTTTACGCAGTAGCAGCGACGACCCAATCGATCCCCAACGACACCGTGACTCCGATCAACTTTTCGGCCGAGACCTACGATACCGCTAGCGGTCACTCGACTCTCGCTTTGACCTCTCGCTATGTTTCGCAGAAAGCCGGGTATTACCTCTGTTCTGGTATGATCTCTTACTCATTTAATAACACCACGGGGGTCCGTGCGGCACTGCTGTATAAAAATGGAGTGCAGTGGGCGGGTGGATCGGGACAGGTGGCACCGGCCAATGCGTTGCCGACCCGGGCCGTGACTCCGGCCGCAGTGATCAACCTTGCGCTGAATGATTATGTCGAGCTGAACGCGTATCACAATGCTGGTATTTCGACGTCCACCGAGGCGACGGCTGCCACCGCGTCATCGTTGTCGGTGGCGTTCCTCTCACCCTAAGGAGTTAAAATCATGGCTGCTGTCTATGCGTACCAAAACAAGACTCTGGACACCACCGTAGTGACGGTGCGCGAAGATCAGCAACAAAAGGCGCTGATGGTGCTGGTGGATGGTCAAGGGGCGACCGTGACCCCCATCGCCGGGGTGACGCTGTCCCCGTTGCCTGCTAATGAGGTCCGCCATTAATTGATCACTTGCCAGCGTCCAGTCTATAGGGTACGATACCCGCCATGCCTACGACACTATGGGACGAGCTGATGGCCTGGTGGCAGGTCACGTCATGGAATCCTCGCGTGCGCGCGGTCAAGAAGTTCTGCGATTTCTATGACCTGCCGCAGCATACCCTGCCCCCCGGACAGGGGCGACATGCCGCCAGTCAGAAGCAAACTCTCCGCAGCGTAGACGGGGTGTTTCAACGTGAAGGCTAGGGATGAGGCAGCACGCCCAGCGATTGACCCCTGATCAATACGAATATCTAGCTCAACACCGCATGATCGCTACCGTGGTGGCGGTCGTCCTGATCAACAGCATTGCTATCCCTGCGATTATCTGGTGGTCGTGGTTTGGATTTGCCGTCCAGTCTGTTGGAATTGTCGTACTCGTGCTCTGGCAAGAATTTGCGAACCGACGTGACCGTCTTCGTACTGATTGGGGGGAGGTTGAACAGGTTCACGCCTAAGCAATGCAAAGAACGAGTGCAGAATCGTAAATATATCGCTCTCTTTCTTTTATTGACGTTATTGTTGTGTGCAATCCCGGCACTGATCGCGTGGGGTTTTATCGCGTTCATCGTGACCGGCACTGTAGGGCTGAGCATCGTTATCTGGCATCGCGTGGAAAACGAACACGATCAACGACACACTAATTGGAATCATCGTGACTGATCGGATGTGTGTCCGATGTGGCAAGTCCGAAAATGACCATGCCGATGATCACGAGATCTTGTTGGTGTGGCATTGCTCGATTTGCGATATTGACGGTCATTCTGCGGCCGAAACCCATTGCTCAGTGTGCTCTGTTCATCCGGCGATCCACAAGATCGGCGAAGAGGGCTTTGGGTTCATGAACTTTCATAACCTCACTGCTCGGTTGTGTTGTGATCATTTCCAGGCAATCGTGGGTGACTGTACTCGATGGCCCACGTATGGTCACCGGAAAGAATGGCCGGAGTATTTCGAAGAACACCCTTTCATTCGGTAAAAATGACCTTCTTTACTCCGATGGTTTCCATGGCCCGGAGACAACGCGGACACGGCCGCGAATAGGCGGGACTATCCTGCCGGGACCAACGCGCGACGTACACACTAGCTCGCGCGGGCCGACGTACCCTGCGCAGTCCGGCGATCTCAGCGTGGACCGAATGCACATGATCACGGTCAATAATGACTGTCGGATCATTACGCTTTTTATTCACCCCTGTGGAAAGAATCTTCCCGTGGAGGACGATCACTGCCGCGTGCTTGTTGGTCATCTCTGAGGTTCGACTGAGCTTGATCGCAATATCGAGAAAATGCGCTTCCCTGTTTGACAAAGGACTAGAACTAGCTCCCTTTCAAAATCAATTTTCACTCCCCTACGTGCTCAGGATCGGCGTGATGTTCTCGCGTTGTTGTTGGATGCATTTTTGGCATAATCGCCAGTCGGCAGGGAGCGCGCTCGGGTCGTCCATGGTCTTGATAGTAGCGCACATCAGGCGTCTACAGGCAACATCCGGATTATCATTAATCGGGACACCTGTATCAGGATTCATGGGACCAGTCATGTTCGCATTCTACCAGTGGTAGAATAAAAAGCATGACACAAGCTAGTTGCAGTGGGTGTCCAGCAAAATGGACTTTTATGGCTCTTGCACACTGTGGCGCGTGTCATCGATCTTTCTCCGGACCATGGGCGTTTGACCAGCACCGGAAAATGGGCATGGATGAAGAACATGAGCATGGATATTGTACTGATCCGGAAACGATGCCTGCATTAGAGCAGCGAGAAAGCGGGACGTGGCATCGTCGGGTAGGCGAGCACGAGGCTAAGAGAAAAGAAATTTTTACTCATTAGTTGTGTTCTGAGGACAGAGAGACTATGCTGTAGGCAATGAAACTCATCCCTTCCGAACACCATAAATTTGTCGAATTACAGGCTCGATCGGCAGGGACGCCCTACCGAGACATCTTGACCTTCATGGAACGGTTCGCAGATGAACTAGAAGACGAGTTTGATTTTTCGATCTACAACGATGTGATGCTAGAGCTAGAGAAGAAATCAGAAATTCGGTTGTCTATTGGCGATGTCGGCGAGATCTTGCTTCTCTTGTCAGTGTATTGGGTGTACGGAACGCGACTCCTAGAGCAGATTTCTTATATCGAGTCAAAGATCGTTGCAGAGAACGTTGAGTATCGTTTGTCAGTGTTAGCTCAGGGAAGCGATGTGAGTCCATGAGGCATTTGTGGCTAGCGTGGATTGCCAGTGGTATTGTTGCCGATGCGATCGTGTACATTAAATACGGCAAAGAGGCAACACTAAGTTTTTATGTACGGAAGACGTTGTATCTGAACAATACTTCACCACGAAGACGAGTGGGACAAGTCCTTATTGTTATCTTCCTAGGATGGCTAGGAATTCACATTCTCGCTGATTGTTTGGAGCCCTTGCCATATAACCTGTCGGGGGATTATCGGCGGGAGCGAGCAAAAGAATTACTACACGTCGTATCCTAAATGTGAGAGAGGCCGGGGATGGCGCATAGTCATCACGAGCACGAGCAACAATATCACCGGCGCGGCTGCATTATCTGTGAACTCATCCACCGGCTATTCACCCTCGAAGGAGATGTTGACGCAATGTCGCAAGCCTGGGAAGAGCAGGAATCCCGTTTTGCCCGGGATGTCTCGGAACTCAAATCAAAATTCGAAACCCTCAACGCCAAGGTGACCGAGCTGACCGGTCAGGTCGATTCGGCGGAGGCAACACAAGCCGCTGAATTTGCCGCAGACTTCAAAAGCTCACTCGATCAGTTTGAGGCTGCGTTTGGCATTGGCTCGTCCGATTCTGGCAGTGGCGCACCGGTCGATCCTCCTGCTGTTGACAGTGGTCCGGACGCTGGCGGGACCCCTGTTGAACCACCCGCCGAACCCCCCGTCGAGGTGACCGAGCCTCCGGCCGACGGTCCGCACGTCGACAACAGTCTCCCGCAGGAGCCTGAGACACCACCAGAGCCTCAGGTTCCGGAGCCTCCGGTGGATTCTGCACCGGACCCGAATGACCCGAATGCTGCTCCGGAACCGTCGCAGGAGTCACCGGCATCGGATCCCACCATTCCGGTACCTGGCTCAGAGTAAGACAAATCATCGGCCCCGAGAAATCGGGGCCGATGTTTTTGTTTATGGTCGCCGTCCGATAATTTGTTCGATCTTTCTCAGGTGCTCAGTCGATGCTTTGTAGTCGTCAAAACTCACGCCGGTGAGGAGTGCGTTATACAAAGTATCGATCGCGTCTAGCAGTGCAGGACGCACTTCCAGCAATTCCGCCTCCGAAAAGCCGTCCTTCTCATCGCTCATTTCTTTTTCTCTCGTTTGGCTGCCTCCCGTGCTTCCTTCGCTAGTTTCTCGCTGTGAGCCTTTTGTGCAGCATAGACTGCCTGCTCCTTTTCTCGCATCAACCTCCGCTGCTCGGCGATATCCGGATCATCTGTAGCCATATCAATTCCTAACTCTTCGGCGATCTCCACAAATACAGCTTCACGCTCAGCCGGACCAACAAACAAGCGCTGACTAATCGTCCAGGGGTCAAGCATGATCGCCTCCTGCTCCTGGTCACGCAAGGTCAGCGCGACGATTAACAAGATCATAGAGATCGGCGAGATCATTGTCCTGATCTTGGAGCAAACGCTCGATCATCGCTACCAGGTCAAAAATGTTGTTGTCCGAACCAAAAAGTGCGGCTGCCTGCACGTTTGTGAGGCCGAGTGACTGCCGCGCCGCTTCCAGGACCGGCAACACGTTCTCTGGCTGAGAAGGATCATAAACTGTCGAGACGTTGAATGCTTGCCGCCATCCTGCGAAAAGAGCTGCCCACCCGGCAAAGCATCCGGCCGTGTTACACTCGGTGGTCCGTGCGATTAGTAGGGCTAGCTCAGGACCCC
>C688J18823_10000092_pt1 | contig 45796 bp, 42 predicted proteins | sample HopSoiMetagenom1_FD_18823 | JGI IMG/M metagenome (IMG submission 18823)
GTTCTGCCAAGATCCCAGCCCTGAAACCGGCCGCCCGGACTTGTGGGCGCGAGTCGGACACCGCGTGCGTTACTTCGCCGCTTCGGCTTTCGAGATTGCCAGGTTTCTCGAAGCCGCGGTCCAGATCACCATGGGCGGAAGCAAGAGATGGGGCGTGCGACGGGTCGTCTTTTTCCTCGTTCTGGCGGCGTGGGCGTGCGGCGAGGGACTTGGAGCGACGCCTTGGGTCGGACACTGGACGCTGGAGAACCCCGCGGATGGCGAGGGAATGGGGATGACGCTTTCGGGGACTGGGACCGAGATCAAGGGCTCCGGCAGCAAGGACACCGATCCCGCCGGAATCATCTTCGAGTTCACGGTCTCGGGCACCTCGAACCCAGTTTCGGGCTTCAACTTCACCCTGACATACTTGCCCAACGCGGTGAGCGTCGAGAGCTCCACGGTGGGCTACACGTATTCGCAGCCGGACATGAACCATCTGGTGCTCGCGCGCCCGTCGGAGATGCTGCACTTCGCCCGTCGATGAGTATCAGTCGCGGAAGTTCTCGAAGNNGAGATCCACCTTGAGCTCGTCCTGCTTGTTCCGGGCGATCTGCATGGCGGACTGTAGATCATCCCTGTTCTTGCCGGAGACGCGCACCGAATCGCCCTGGATGGCGCTCTGCACCTTGAGCTTGCTGTCCTTGATGGCCTTGACCAGCGCCTTGGCCTTCTCCGCCTCGATGCCCTGCGCGAAGGTGAGCACCTGCGAGACGTACTTTCCGCTCTGCTCCACGCTGCCGTACTTGAGCCCGCGCAGGGCCACAGAGCGCTTGGCCAGCTTCTCCACCAGCACCGAGCGCGCCGCCTCCAGGCGCTGCTCGGTGCTGCTGCGGACCTTGAGGCCCTTCTCGGGCGCCGCCACCTTCTCCAGCGTGGTCTCGGTCCCCTTGAAGTCGTAGCGCTGGTCGATCTCCTTCTTCGCCTGCTGGAAGGCGTTGTCGACCTCCTGCTCGTTCACCTTGCTGACGATGTCGAAGCTGGGCATCTCACATCTCCAGGACGACGGGGAGCACCATCGGGCGCTTCTCCAGGCCCTTCTTCCAGGCCGAGCGTACCGCGCGCCGCAGCGCCTCTTCCACCATGCCGTGATCGGTGCGCTGTGCGGGGGCCAACTCCGCCAGCGCGTCCAGCGCCGCCTGCCGGGCCTGCGCCATGCGCGGCTCGTCGAGCCCCGCCACGCCCTTGCCCAGGAGCTCCGGTCCGCGCACCACCTCGCCGCTCTTGTGGTCGAGGACGCAGAGGCAGACCAGCATGCCGGTCTCCGCCAGGAGCTGCCGGTCGCGCAGCGCAACCTCCCCGACGTCGGCGAAGGCGCCGCGGGCGTCCAAGTAGAGCCGCCCGGCGCTCACCGCGTTGGGGACCACCGCAACGATCTCGTCGCGCCGGAGCTCCACCGCGTCGCCGTCCTCGGCGATCACGCAGCCGAGCGGGTTCACGCCGGCCGCCTCCGCCGTCCGCGCGTGCGCCGCCAGCATCCGGTACTCGCCGTGGATGGGCACGAAGCTGCGCGGCCGCACCAGGTCGATCATCATCCGCTGCTCGCCCTGGCAGGCATGGCCGCTGGTGTGGATGAGCTCGGAAGTGCCGCCCGAGGTGGAGAGGACCCTGCAGCCGCGCCGCACCAGGTGATCGATGATGTTCCCCAGCGCGCGATCGTTGCCGGGGATCACCCGGCTGGAGAGGATCACCAGGTCGTTCTTCTCCAGATGGACGGTGGGGTGCTCGCCGAGCGCCAGCCGGGAGAGCGCGCTGCGGGGCTCGCCCTGGGCGCCGGTACAGAGGATGCAGAGCTCGCGGGGCGCGAAGTGCCCGGCCGCCTCCGGATCCACGAAGCTGTCCGGCGGGCAGCGGATGTAGCCGAGATCGAGCGCCAGCCGCACGTTGGTCTGCATCGACCGGCCCAGCAGCACGAGCTTGCGGTTCTGCGCCAGCGCGGCGCGGACCACGCTCTGCACCCGGTGGATGTTGGACCCGAACATCGCCACCACGATGCGGCCGCGGCCCAGCGGGCCGGCGAAGATGCGCATCAAGGACTCGCCCACCTCGCGCTCGCTGACGCTCTGGCCCTCGCGCTCGGCGTTGGTGGAGTCGGAGAGCAGGCAGGCCACGCCGGTCTCGCCCAGCTCGGCGAAGCGGCGCACGTCGAGCAGCTTGCCGTCCACGGGGCTCCAGTCGATCTTGAAGTCGCCGGTGTGGATGACCAGGCCCGCCTCGGTGAGCAGCGCGTATCCGACCGCGTCGGGAACGCTGTGAGGTACTTGAAGGGGCTCGAAATCGATGTGGTTGCCCACCATTCCCATGCTGCGCGGCGCGATCTCGCGCAGGTCGGCGGTGATGCCGTGCTCGGCCAGCTTCTCCTTGGTCACCGCCAGCGTGAACTTCGTGCCGCAGACGGTGGCCTCGGGAAACTCCCTGAGCAGATAGGGCAGCGCGCCCACGTGATCCTCGTGCGCGTGGGTGAGCAGGATGGCGTCGAGCTTGCCCGCGGTGCGCAGGTAGCTGAGGTCGGGGGCGATGACTTCCACTCCGAGCGCCTGCTCGGCATTGGGAAACATCAGCCCGCAATCGATCACCACCCGGTCCCCGCCCGACTCCACCACCATGCAGTTCATCCCGACCTCGCCGAGGCCGCCGAGCGGGATGATGCGGACGGGTGCGGGGGACGGCACGCGGCGAATCCTATATCGCGTTTTCGCGCTGCGCCGTCAGGACAGCGTGTTACGAGAAGGCCGTGGATCCGCTGGCCAAGGTGCTCAACCCGCCCCAGCTCGAGGCCGTGCGCCACGGCGAAGGGCCGCTGCTCATCCTGGCGGGCGCAGGGTCGGGCAAGACGCGCGTCCTCACCCACCGCATCGCCCACCTCCTCCGCGAGCGGCTGGCCCGCGCGCCGGAGATCCTCGCAGTCACCTTCACCAACAAGGCGGCAGGCGAACTGCGCGAGCGCGTGACCCGGCTGGTGGGGCCTGAGGCGGAGCGGCTCTGGGTGGCCACCTTCCACGCCGCGGGCGCCCGCATCCTGCGCCGCGAGGCCGAGGCGCTGGGCCTGACCCGCAGCTTCGCCATCTACGACGACGCCGACCAGCTCGCCGAGGTGAAGCGCGCGGCTTCGGACCTGGGCTTCGACACCGCGACGGCGCGCCAGCACCTCTCCCGCATCGACCGCTGGAAGAACGCCGGCGTCCTGCCCGGCGAGGTCCGCGTCGCCGAGTACGACGTGCCGGGAAAGACGGCGGCCAAGGTCTATGCGCGCTACCAGGCGGCGCTGCAGGCGTCCAACGCGGTCGACTTCGGCGACCTCATCGTCCGCGTCATCGAGCTGTTCAAGAAGCGCGACGACGTCTTGCAGAACTACGCCGGCCGGTTCCGCCACATCCTGGTGGACGAGTTCCAGGACACCAACCCGGCGCAGTACCAATTGCTCAAGACGCTCGCCTCCGTCCACGGCAACCTCGGCGTGGTGGGCGACGACGATCAGTCCATCTACCGCTGGCGCGGCGCAGAGGTGGACAACATCCTCGACTTCCCCAAGCACTTCCCCGGGACCAAGGTGGTGCGGCTGGAGCAGAACTACCGCTCCTCGGGCCGCATCCTGGCCGCGGCCCACGCCATCATCGAGAAGAACGAGCGCCGCGCCGAGAAGAAGCTGTGGACGGCCGCCGGCGAGGGCGACAAGGTGCGCGTGCTCCTCGCCGACGACGAGCGCGACGAGGGCAGCCGCGTCGCTTCCGAGCTCTACGGCGAGAACGCGCGCGGGACCTCCTACGCCGAGATGGCCGTCTTCTACCGGGCGAACGCGCAGTCGCGCGCGCTGGAGGATGCGCTGCGCGCCCGCCGCGTTCCCTACCGGGTGGTGCGCGGCCGCTCCTTCTACGACCGTGCCGAGGTGAAGGACATCGCGGCGTACCTCCGGCTCTGCGTCAACCCGCGCGCCGACGGCGACCTGTTGCGCATCGTCAACACGCCTCCCCGCGGCATCGGCGACACCACGGTCGAGCACCTGCGCGCCTCTGCCAACCGGCAGGGGCTCTCGCTGTGGGAGGCGTTGAGCGGAGGCGATCCCGAGCTGCCGGCAAACGCTCGCAACAAGCTCGCACCCTTCAAGGCGCTGGTGGACAAGCTGCGCGAAGGCGTTGCGCAGGACGCGGGAGCGGCCGACGCCATCGAGCGGGTGATCGAGCAGACCGGCTACGCCGATCGGCTGCGCCTCGAAGGCGAGGAGGGCGAGGATCGCCTCGAGAACCTCATGGAACTGGTCGGCGCTGCCCGCGAGTTCGACCGCGCCTGGGCCGGTGAACCCTCGCCAGCCGAAGCGCCAGCATCGAGCGCGAACGCCGCGCCCGAGCCAAAGCCTGTGGTGCCCAATGCGCTGACGCAGACGCGCGCCGAGTACCTGCGGGCCGTGCGGGCCGCTCCCGGCGCCCTGGGCAGCCCGCAAGCCGAGGACGACGTTCCCGGCGATCGCCCCGATCCCGCCGCCGCGCTGGCCGCCGCCGCTCCCGACGACGAGGACGGCCGCGCCGACACCCCGCTGCTCGGATTCCTCGAACAGCTGGCGCTGGTGGGCGACGCCGATGCCGCCTCGGACGGCGACCGCGTCTCGTTGATGACCCTCCACGCCGCCAAGGGACTGGAGTTCGACGCGGTCTGGATGACCGGGATGGAGGAGCGCGTCTTTCCTTCCTCGCGGTCGCTGGGCCAGACGGGGCCGATGGCCTCCGGCGAGGAGGACCCGGCCGAGATGGCCGAGGAGCGCCGCCTCTGCTACGTGGGCATGACCCGGGCGCGCAAACGGCTGACGCTTTCCTTGGCGCGCTGCCGCTCGCTCTTCGGCGAGCTCCGCTTCAACCCGCCGTCCCGATTCGTCCGCGAGCTGCCGCCGGGGATGACCGAGGGGCTGGCCGCCCTGGAGCGCCTCTCCCCGATGCAGGAGCGCGCGCGCAAGGACGTCTACTACGACGAGTTCGACCAGCGCACCAAGTACGCCGAGGCATCGCCCATCGAGAGCCGCAACCGGATGCGCGAGTCGGCGCGCCACGATCCCGCCTCCAAGCCCATCGTGCGGCAGGCAGCGCCGGGCACGGGAGGGCTGGGCGCCGGCTCCCGCGTCAAGCACCCTTCTTTTGGCGTCGGGATGGTGGAGGACGTGGACGGCGAGGGCCTCAACCGCAAGCTGGTGGTCCGTTTCGGCCCCGGCGTCGGCCTGAAGAAGGTCCTGGCCCGCTTCATCGAAAAGGCCTGAGGTTCAGTGGTAGTGCAGGTGCGGCGGCAGGAGGGAGTCCACCAGCACGCCAAGGGCCACCTGCACGAGGCCCGCCACAACCGCCTGCAGGATGCCGATGTCGTAGGCGAGCGTGTACACCGCGAGCCAGGCGAAGAAGGCGATGATCGCGGGGATGACGAGGAACCAGAAATACGCGAACGGAGTCACCAGCAACGCCACCAGGAAGGTGACGAGCAGCGCCCGCCCCAGGTTGTTGTTGCGGTTGCCGCGCGAGACGGCTCCCACGGAGATCATCACCACCAGCGCATGCACCACCCACGACGCGATCTTCAGGGCCAGCCAGGTCATGGCCGGAAGATAGCGTGATCCGGGCCCCGGGATGGGTTAGATCCCGCTGAAGATGACTCCGGACATCCCCGTCACCGACGAGCTCCTGCACGCGCTGCCCAAGACGGACCTGCACTGTCACCTGGACGGATCGCTCCGCCTGCGCACGTTGCTGGAATTGGCGGAGCAGCAGGGAGTGCGACTTCCGGCGGACACCGAGGACGGCCTGGCCAAGGCGATGAAGATCGGCCAGCGCCACGGCAGCCTGGAGGAGTACCTCAAGGGCTTCGACATCACCCTGAGCGTGCTGCAGACCGAGGACGCCCTCTACCGCACCGCCTACGAGCTGGCCATCGACGCCGCCGCCGAGAACTGCCGGCTGATCGAGGTCCGCTACGCGCCGGTGCTGCATCTGCAGAAGGGGCTCAAGCCCACGGTGGTGGTGGAGGCGGTGCTGGAAGGGCTGCGCGCCGCCACCCGGGAGACCGGGATCCTCGCCGGCGTGCTGGTCTGCGGCATCCGCAACATGAGCCCCGACACCTCGCTGCGGCTGGCCGAGTTGTCGGTGGCCTACAAGAACCGCGGCGTTCTGGGGTTCGACCTGGCCGGCGCCGAGCACGGCAACCCAGCCAAGGACCACCAGGAGGCATTCCAGCTCATCCTCAACAACAACATCAACTGCACCGTGCACGCCGGCGAGGCCTACGGTCCGCCCTCCATCGCCCAGGCCCTGCACTACTGCGGCGCCCACCGCATCGGCCACGGCGTCCGGCTGCGCGAGGACGGCGACCTGCTCAACTACGTCAACGACCACCGCATCCCCATCGAGTGCTGCCCCAGCTCCAACGTCCAGACCGGCGCCGTAATGGACATGGCGTCGCACCCGTTCAAGTTCTACCTGGACTTCGGCATCCGGGTGACCATCAACACCGACAACCGGCTGATCACCGACACCTCCGTCACCAAGGAGCTGTCGATCGTCTCCAAGCAGTTCGGCCTGACCGCGAGCGACCTCCGCAACATCCTGGTGGCCGGCTTCAAGAGCTCGTTCCTCACCTTCCACGACCGCGCCCAGCTGGTGCGCAAGGCGCAGAACGAGATGGACGAGGTGATCCGCCAGTTCTCCGACGGCACGCGCAACGGCGCGCCCGGGGCGAAGAAGCCGCCGCGCAGCAAGCCGCCGCCCTCGAAGCCTCCCGCAAAGCGGGCTTGAACGGCGCGCGGCTGCACGGGCACTGAACAGCCGGGCGGACCGCCGTTGCACAGGTTGCGGGCGGGGTCTACCGTCCCGCCATGTCGCTCGACAAGACGCTGGCCATGATTCTCGCGGGCGGCGAAGGCCGCCGCCTCGCCCCCCTGACCCAGGAGCGTTCCAAACCGGCCGTCCCGTTCGGCGGCCGCTACCGCATCATCGACTTCGTGCTCAGCAACTTCGCCAACTCCGGCGTGCTGCGGATGAAGGTGCTGACGCAGTACAAGTCGGAGTCCCTGAACACGCACATCTCGCGCGGCTGGCGGCTCAGCTCCATGCTCGGCCAGTTCGTCGAGAGCGTCCCGGCGCAGCAGCGGACCGGGCCGGAGTGGTACCGAGGGTCGGCGGACGCCATCTACCAGAACCTCAACCTGGTCACGGACGAGGAGCCCGATCAGGTCTTCGTCTTCGGGGCCGACCACATCTACCGCATGGACGTGCGGCAGATGCTCGACTTCCACATCGCCCAGAAGGCCGACTGCACGGTGGCGGCCATCCCCGTGCCCATCGAGGAAGCCAGCTCGTTTGGCATCATCACCGCCGACGAGCAGGGGCGGATGGTGGACTTCCAGGAGAAGCCCAAGCATCCGCGCCCGATGATCGGCAACCCCCGGGCGGCGCTGGTCTCGATGGGCAACTACCTCTTCAACACCGAGGTGCTGGTCCGCGAGATCGTGCGCGACGCCGGCAAGGAGGGCGCCCACGACTTCGGCAAGTCGATCATCAGCGAGATGCACAAGCGCGGTCGGGTGGCGGTCTACGATTTCGCCACCAACACGGTCCCCGGCCAGGGTCCCAGCGAGACCGGCTACTGGCGCGACGTCGGCGACCTCGACACCTATTACGACTGCAACATGGACCTGGTGGCGGTGGACCCAAAGCTCTCGCTCTACAACTCCCGCTGGCCCATCTACACCGCCCCAGCGCACACCGCCGCGCCCGCCAAGTTCGTCTTCGCCAACGAGGAGGAGCAGCGCGTCGGCCGAGCCACCGACTCGTTGGTCAGCGAAGGCTGCATCATCTCCGGCGGCAGGGTGGATAAATCGGTGCTGTCGGCCAACGTGCGCGTGAACTCGTACGCCGACGTCCAGGCCAGCATTCTCTTCGAGGGTGTCAAGGTCGGCCGGCGCGCCCGGATCCGGCGCTCCATCATCGATAAAAACGTGGAGATCCCGCCCGGGCTCGAGATCGGCTACGATCCAGAGGAGGACAAGAAGCGGTTCTTCGTCAGCCCCAAGGGCATCGTGGTGGTTCCGAAAGGAATGCGGCTCGGGGGCTGAGCAAAGGAGTGAGCGCTGGCCCGCGTCGTCTTCCTCTGGCACCTGCACCAGCCCGAGTACCGCGACCCGGTCACCGGCCAGCCGGTGCTCCCCTGGGTCCGGCTGCACGCCACCCGCTCGTACACCGACATGGCGGCGGCGCTGGAGCCGCAAGATCGCGCGCGGGTGGTGGCCAACTGGGCGCCCTCGCTCCTGGTGCAGCTGGCCGCCTATGCCGGCGGAGCGTCGGTGGATCGCGACGAGGAGCTGGCCCGGCGGCCGGTGGACACGCTCACGCCGCAAGAGCGCGCGCACGTCGTCAAGGAGAGCTTCGCGGTCGACTGGACGCTGTGGGTGAAGCCGGTGCCGCGCTATGCGGAGCTGCTGGGCCGGCGCGGGACCGATCTGCGCCGCATCGACCTCTTGCGGGTCCAGCAAGGCTTCTCTGCCCAGGATCTGATCGACCTTCAAGTGCACTTCATGCTCGCCTGGATGGGCTTCACCGCGCGGCGGGAGGAGCGCGTGGTGGCCGAGCTGATCCGCAAGGAGCGCGGCTTCGCCGAGGGCGAGAAGCTGGAGCTGCTGGAGGTCTCGCGGCGCCTCGCGCGGAACCTCGTCCCGCGTTGGAAGGCGCTGGCGGAGCGCGGCATCGTGGAGATCTCCTGCTCGCCGATGTTCCATCCCATCCTGCCGCTCCTGGTGGACAGCGACTGCGCGCGCCGGGCGATGCCCGACGCCAGGCTGCCGCCTCGCTTCCACCATCCGGAGGACGCGCGCGAGCAGGTGCGGCGGGGCCGGGCCCGGACGGCGCAGGATTTCGGCGTACAGCCCGCGGGCATGTGGCCCAGCGAAGGCTCCGTGTCCCCCGAGGTCCTGGCCATCCTCGGCGAGGAGGGCGTTCGCTGGTGCGCCACCGACCAGGGCAACCTCGAGGCGAGCGAGCTGGCGATGCCTTTGCCGGCCCGGCCGCTCCACCATGCTCCCTGGATGTGCGGCGAGGTGGCGGTGTTCTTCCGCGACCGCGATCTCAGCGACGCCATCGGCTTTCGCTACGCGCAGAGCGCGCCGCGCGAGGCGGTGGGAGATCTCTTGAGGAAGATCGGCGCGGCCGGACCGGAGGCCACCGTCACGGTGGCGCTCGACGGCGAGAACCCGTGGGAGCACTATCCACAATCCGGCGAAGCCTTCCTTCGCGAGCTCTATGGCGGGCTGGGCGGCGAGGTCACGCCGGTGCTGCCGCGCGACGAGATCGTCGAGCGCAAGCCCAAGGGGCGCATCGCCCGCATCCATTCCGGGAGCTGGATCGACTCGAACTTCCGCGTCTGGATCGGACATCCCGAGGACAACCAGGCCTGGACGCTCCTCGGACAGGCCCGCGCCGCGCTGGAGCAGGCCCGCCCCCGGCTGATGCCGGAGCAGTTCGAGAAGGCGTACGCTGCCGCGCTGGCTGCGGAGGGCAGCGACTGGTTCTGGTGGTACGGCGACGACTTCAGCACCGACAACGCCCCGGAGTTCGACGCGCTCTTCCGCCGCAACGTCGAGCAGGTCTTCCGGCACATCGGGCTGCCGCCGCCCGAGCGGCTGGCGGTGCCCATCATCTCGCCCTCCAAGGACAAGTCGCAGTCGCAGGCGCTGGTGGTGCATCCGCGCCGGCTGATCCATCCCCAGATCGACGGAGTCTCGCGCAGCTACTACGAATGGGCTGGCGCCGGTTTCTACCGACCCGGCGCCGGCTCCGGCGGCTCCATGTACCAGAACGGCGGAGCCTTCCTTCAGCTCTGGTACGGGTTCTCGCTCTCCGAGCTGTTCGTCCGCCTGGATCCGGCCCAGGGCTCCGATCCCTCGGGGGAGCTGCGAATCTTGATGGTGCCGCGGGAAGGGCCGGAACGCGCCCTGCTGATGCCGGTGCGCCGCGGCGGCCCCTGCGCCGTGCGCGACGAGAGCGGCGCGCAGTGCGGGGTGGGCCACTCCGGCGCCATCGTCGAGTTCTCGCTCTCGCTGACGGCGTTGGGCTTTTCGCCGGCCGATCGCTTCGGGCTCGCGCTCCGCCTGATGCGCTCTGGGGTCGAGGCGGATCGGCTTCCCCGCTATGGCGAGCTCGAGCTGGTGGTCCCCGACCGCAGCTTCGAGCAGGCCAATTGGCACGTCTGAGGGCCGGGCAGGCACGGAACTTCGCGCGCTGCGGTTGAGCTGCGGCGTTCGCGATTTGCTACATTGCGCGCCGCCAATGCCACAGCTCCGCAGAGACCCCATTGGGGGCCGGTGGGTGGTGATCGCGCCTGAGCGTGCCGACCGCCCAAGCGCCTTCCTGCGACCNGCTCCGGAGCGCGACGAGGGCGTGTGCCCGTTCTGCCCCGGGAACGAGGAGATGACGCCGCCGGAGGTGCTCGCCCGTCGCGAGAACGGCGCCTGGACCCTGCGGGTCGTTCCCAACCGCTATCCCGCCCTGCGCACCGAGATCACCCTCTCGCGGGCGGGGGAGGGCCTCTTCGACAGCATGGCCGGCGTGGGAGCGCACGAGGTGGTCATCGAGACGGCCGATCACCGCGCCACCTTCAGCAGCCTGCCGGCCGCCCAGATCGCCGAGGTATTCCGCGCATGGCAGGAGCGGATGGACGACCTNGCCCGCGACGTCCGGCTCAAAGCCATGGTCGTGTTCAAGAATCACGGCGGTCCGGCAGGAGCGACCCTGCACCACGCGCACTCGCAGCTGATCGCGCTGCCGCTGGTGCCAGAGGCCCTCGGCAGCGAGCTGCGGGCCGCACGCGCGCACTTCGAGGCCAGGGAGCGGTGCCTCTTCTGCGACGTGCTGGCGCAGGAGCTGCGCGAGCGCGCNCGCGTGGTCCTGGAAGACGAAAGGGTGGTCGTGCTCTCGCCGTGGGCGGCGCGCAGCCCCTTCGAGCTGTCGATCCTGCCGCGCATCCACCGGTCGGGCTTCGAGTCGGCCAATGGACAGGAGCTGCTGGCGCTTGCGGACGCGCTGCGGACGATCTTGCGAAAGATCGACGTCGCGCTGGAGAACCCCGCCTACAACCTCTACTTGCACACGATGCCGCTCCGCGAGCCTCCCAACGACTGGTACCACTGGCACCTCGAGCTCAAGCCCGTGCTCGCGCAGCAGGCAGGCTTCGAATGGGCCAGCGGCTGCTACATCAATCCCACCGCCCCGGAGGAGGCCGCGGCCTTCCTGCGGCAGACGGAGGTCTTTCCGTGAAGATCCTCTTCGTCGCATCGGAAGCGGCGCCCTACGTGAAGACGGGCGGCCTGGGCGACGTCATCGGCGCCCTACCTCGCGCCCTGGCGGCGCGCGGCCACGACATCCTGGTAGTGATCCCGCGCTACGGCCAGATCGACGGGCAGCAGTTCGGCCTGCGCGACACCGGACGGCGCGTGGAGGTGCAGTTCCCAAACCTCAACGCGGGCGCGCACGTGCACGTGCACGTCCCCGCCGAGCGGCTGCGTTACCTCTTCCTGCAGAACCCCTGGTACGATCGCAAGGAGCTCTACGGCGAGGGCGGCAAGGACTACCGCGACAACCACAAGCGCTTCGGCCTGCTCTGCGCGGGCGCGCTGGAGGCGGCCCGGCAGCAGAACTTCGTCCCGGACGCCGTCCACGCCCACGACTGGCAGGGAGCGCTGGTTCCCTTGATCATCAAGCGCGGCTGGGCGGGACGGCCCGCCCCCTTCCGCGCCCGCTGCGTCTTCACCATCCACAACCTCGCCTACCAGGGCATCTTCCCCCGCGAGGCCATGACGGACCTGGGCCTGCCCATGGACCTCTTCAACCCCGACGCGCTGGAGTTCTACGGGAACACCAATCTGATGAAGGCAGGGTTGGTGTTCGCGGAGAAGCTGACCACCGTCTCGGCCACCTACGCCCGCGAGATCGTGCAGAGCAGCGAGACCGGCGCGGGGCTGGAGGGCCTCCTGCGCCACCGCGAGGCGGACCTCGCCGGCATCATGAACGGCGTCGACTACGAGCGCTGGAGCCCGGAGAAGGATCCGGCGCTGCCGCACCGGTACTCGGCGCTCGACCTGTCGGGCAAGGCGGATTGCAAGAGCGCGCTGCAAGAGGAATTGGGGTTGGACCAGGACCCCGCCACCATGGTCTGCGTCGCCATCGGCCGGCTCGCCCACCAGAAGGGCTACGACATCCTGGCCCAGGCCCTGCCGGGGATGATGGAGCGGAAGGTCCAGTTCGCGCTGCTCGGCACCGGCGACACCGCGCTGGAAGAGGAGTTCGCGGCGCTGGCGGTGAAGCACCCGCGCCGGATCTCGGCTCAGCTGCGCTTCGACGACAGGCTGGCGCACCGGATGGAGGGGGGCGCGGACGTCTTCCTCATGCCGTCGAGGTTCGAACCCTGCGGGCTCAACCAGCTCTACTCGCTCCGCTACGGCACCTTGCCGCTGGTCCACGCCGTCGGCGGGCTGGCCGACAGCATCGTGGAAGGGCCGCAGGGATGGGGCTTCCGGTTCGCCGAGGCCAACGCGCGCGAGCTCCTGACGGCCCTCGACCGGGCTTTGACGCTGTGGAAGGACAAGTCCGCCTGGCGCGCTGCGCAACAGCGGGCGATGGCGCGCGACCACTCCTGGGACCGCGCCGCCGAGCAGTACGAAGCCCTCTACAGGGGCTGAGCTGCCGCACTTGCATGCCGCGGGGATGGCGGTTAGACTCCAACATGAGATTGAGACTCATTCTCAATTTCACCGCGCAACGATGATCCTCTGCATCTGCCATTCGGTGACCGACCGCGAAGTGGACGCCGCCATCCGCGACGGCGCCCACTCGCTGCGCGAGATCGCGCGGCGGAGCGGCGCCGGAACCGACTGCGGCTGCTGCAGGCCGACGATCGAGAAGCGCATCGAGCGGGCCTGCGCGGGCGACTGCCTCGATTGCCCGCGTGCCCTGCCTGCGCTAGCTTCCGCCGCCTCCTGACGCGGAGGCCGCATGCAAGGCGACAAGCAGGTCATCACGCTGCTCAACGACGTGCTGACCGCAGAGCTGACCGCGGTCAACCAGTACTTCCTCCATTCGCGTCTCTGCCAGCACTGGGGTTACCAGCGGCTCGCCGAAAAGGTGCGCAAGGAGAGCATCGAGGAGATGAAGCACGCCGACGAGCTGATCGAGCGCATCCTCTATCTGGAAGGCCTTCCCAATCTGCAACGCTACGGGAAGGTGGGCGTCGGACAGACCGTGCCGGAGCAGTTCAAGCTCGATCTGGAAGTCGAATACGACGCGGTGAAGCGCCTCAACCAGGGCATCGAGGCCTGCCGTGCGGCGGGCGACAACGGCACCCGCACCCTGCTGGAGAAGATCCTCGGCGAAGAGGAAGCCCACGTCGACTGGCTGGAAACCCAGCAGGAAACGATCAAGCAGATCGGTCTGGAACGGTACCTGTCCGAACAGCTCAAGAGCTGAAGGTCAACCGCAACAGGCCTAGACGCGGGTTTCCTTGGGGAGCTGGGAGAGGTATTCCTCGACCAGCTGCTTCTGCTTTTTTTCGTCCATGTTCATCTGGACGAGGCGCCCCGCGGCCTCGATGGCGATGTCGACCGCCTGCGCGCGCAGCTCGGCCATCGCCTGACGCTTCTCCTCGGCGATGGTCTTGCGCGCCGCGACCAGCAAGTCCTCGCTCTCCTTCTTCGCCGCCGCCATCAGCTCGATCTTGACCGCGGCCACTTCCTGCTGGTTCTTGCGCAAGAGCTGCGCCGACTCCTCGCGCACCCGCTCCAGCGCCGCCTTCATCTCGCCGCTGGCCGCTTCCGCCGCTGCCCGCTCCTTCTTGGCGGACTCGATGGCGTCGCCGATGCTCTTCTCGCGCGTCTCGATCATCTGGAGGATGGGCCCCCAGGCGAACTTGCCCAGGACCACCAGCAAGAGCGCGAAGGTGACGAACGTCCAGAAGCTGAGCGCGAAGTTGACGTCGGTGAGACCGGCAGCGAGGACCATCTGGAACCTCCGTACAGCGGGGGCCTTCTACCACAAGGCCCCCGCCGGGGTTGCGGACTACTTCACCGCCAGGATGATGCAGACCACCTCGGCGAACAGGGTGACGCCTTCGATGAGGGCGGCCGCGATGATCATCGAGGTGCGGATGTCGCCGGCCGAGGAGGGCTGGCGGGCGGTCCCCTCCATGGCGGCGGCGGCGAGGCGGCCGATGCCGAAGCCGGCGCCGATGACGGCGAGGCCGGCGCCGAGCGCGGCGGCGAGATACCCGAGCGAGAACTGGTTCATGGTTCAGACCTCCACTTCATTTCGATGCCCCGAGCCCCAGCGGCGAGGAGTGGCAAGTTGTCGCGGGGTATGGACCCGAGGCCGCTGTGAGGTGGCCCAGCCCGCGATTGCGTCAGTGCGCGTGCTGCGTCATCCCGATGAAGAGCGCGGAGAGGATGGTGAAGACGTAGGCCTGGACGAGGGCGACGAACAGCTCGAGGAGGAAGATGCCCAGCGCGAAGGCCACGCTCACCGGCGCGACGTAGACCGAGATGAAGAGCGTCAGCGCGATGAGGAAGAAGATGACGATGTGGCCCGCCACCATGTTGGCGAAGAGGCGGACGGTGAGCGCGAACGGCTTGGTGAAGAGGCCGAAGAACTCGATCACGAACATCAGCGGCCAGAGCGCCTTGGGCACCCCGCCCGGCACCAGGTGCGTCCAGTACCCCACCGCGCCCTGCGCGCGCATGCCGGCGATCTGCGTGATCACGAAGGTGAAGAGGGCCAGCACCACGGTAACCGACAGGTTGCCTGTGGCGGTGGAGATGCCGGGGAAGCCGCGCCAGGCGGGGATGGGCAGAAGCCCGCAGATGTTCATGAAGAGGATGAAGAAGAACGCCGAGCAGAGATACGGCGTGTACAGATCCGCGTGGTGGCCGATGTTCTTCACCGAGATCTCGTCCCGGATGAACATCACCAGCGACTCGAGCAGGTTGTAGCCGCCCTTGGGGATCAGCGCCCGCTTGCGCGCACCGAGCCCCACCACGATGAGCAGGATGCCGGCGGCGATCCACATGTTGATCACGTGCTTGGTGATGTCGAGGCGGATGTACCGGTTGCCCGCCCAGAACCCGAGCGGCACCACCGTCTCGTCCTGGACGTGATGGAAGATGTGGGCGGCGATGCCCTCTTCTTCCTTCTCCTCGCGGGCCTCGCGCTCCGTCTCGTGGGAGGCTTCGTGTCCGGCGGCGGCCTCGGCCTGATCCGGGCGGGGGCCGGGATGGATCGGCTCGGCCTGGGCGAGCAGGAGGGCGGCGAAGAGCACCATCATGGAGTGGCTCCGTGCGGGCGGGAGCTACGGTGGACGAAGAGGATCTCGATCAGCTGAGTGGCGGCGTAGAGACTAAAGAAGGCGCCGGTATACGCCAGCGCCAGATTGCCGCGTGCCCCCGAGGCGAGAAGGCCCGCCGCGACCAGGACGGCGCGGCAGAGAAACCCCACCGTGAATCCCGCCAGCGTGCCGTTGACGCCTTGGCCGGCCCAGAGCGCCAGGGCGCCCAGACCGCAGGCCGCGCCGAACGAAGCCGCCACCGCGCCATACAGGGCCGGCAGGCGGGGAGCGCCGGGGAGCAGCGCGCAGACGGCGATGGCCAGCGCGCAGGCAGCCGCGCTGGCGACCGCGAAGGGCAGGAGGCGCGGCTTGCTGGCGGCGTCGGTCACTTCGGTCCCTTGGTCAGGTTCGTCAGGATCTTGAAGAAGAGGTAGAAGCCGACGCCGATCCCGAAGAGCGAGCCGCCGACCAGGAGCCAGGGGCCGGTCCCGAGCTTCTTGTCCAACCACCACCCGAGAAGCGTCCCCAACCCCACCGCCCCGGCCAGCTGCCAGCTGGCGTCGATGTAGGGGCCGGCCCGCCGGTAGGCCGAGCCAACCCCTTCGCCGATGCCCTGGTCCGGACGGTCGTTCTGCTCCTTGCCGGCCATCCACGCCCTTCCGAAAAAAGCAGCGCCGTGTAGCATGTGCCCGGAGTGACAGTCAAACGGCGCGTGTTATGGTTTCCACATGCTCCGGCCGTCCAACAGCCTGCTCGGAAGCTCCTTGGCCGCCCGCCGCGGCGTCGCCCGCGCTGCCGTGTACAGGTTCGTCCAGCAGACGGTGCGCCGGGTGCGCGCCCTGGTCGCCGGCACCGTCGGCACGGCAGTCGAGCTGGTGCTGCTCTGCGGCCTGCCCTTGTTCTACCTGGTCGCGGCCTATCTGGTGCTGGATGTGCCCGTGCGCTGGTTGTCGCACCGCAGCGCACCCGGCGGAGCATGGACGGCCCTGCTCTTCGGCGGCGCGGTCATCGTCAGCCTCAGCGGCTTCTCCCGCGCCGCCCAGAACGCGGCCCCCATCGCCCCGGTTCGCCCCCGGTTCGCCAAGGCCATGTTCGGCCTCTCCTGGGTGGCCGCCCTCCTCCTCGTCCTGGGCGACTTCGCAGGCTAAACCGGATCAGCTCTTGAGGGCGGGCCCGAAGGCGGCGATGGTCGCGTCGAGCTCCTCCGAGCCGTGTTCGGAGGAGAGGAAGGCGGCCTCGAACTGCGAGGGGGGGAGGTAGACGCCGCGCTCCAGCAGGGCCCGGTGGATGCGCCCGAACCTCGCCGTGTCAGCCTTCTTCGCGGTGGGGTAGTCGTAGACCTCTCCGCTGGCGAAGAAGCAGGTCCACATCGACCCGATCTGGTTCACCTGCGCGGGAACCTTCGCGCGGGCGCACTCCTCCCGCAGGCGGCCGCAAAGCTCGGCGGTGCGGCGTTCGATCGCCTCGGTGAATCCCGGCTGCGCGACCAGGTCCAGCATGGCGATGCCTGCCGCCATCGCCAACGGATTCCCCGACAGCGTCCCCGCCTGGTAGATGGGGCCGTCGGGAGCCACCCGGCCGAGGATCTCCTCGCGGCCGCCATACGCGCCGACCGGCAGCCCGCCGCCGATCACCTTGCCCAGGCAGGTCAGGTCCGGCTCGATGCCGAATCGCTCCTGCGCGCCGCCGCGCGAGACGCGGAAGCCGGTCATCACCTCGTCGCAGATGAAGAGGGCCCCCGCGCGGCGCGTCTCCTCGCGCAGCGTCTCGAGGAAGCCCGGCAGCGGCGCAAGGACGCCCATGTTGCCCACCACCGGCTCGATGATCGCGGCCGCCGTCTCGCGTCCCTGCTGTCCGCGGAAGAAGTCGCGCACCGCGCCTTCGTCGTTGTAGGGCAGCACGGTGGTGAGGGCGGCCAGGGCGGCGGGGACCCCCGGAGAATCGGGCAGCCCCAGCGTCTCCACGCCCGAGCCCGCGCGCACCAGGAGCGCGTCGGTGGCGCCATGGAAGCATCCCTCGAACTTGACGATGCGCTCGCGGCCGGTGAACCCGCGCGCCACGCGCAGCGCCGCCTGGGTCGCCTCGGTGCCGGAGCTGACGAAACGCATCTTCCGCATCGACGGCACCAGCGCCCGCACCTTCTCGCCCAGCACGCTCTCGCGCGCGGTGGGCGCGCCGAAGCTCGTGCCCAGCGCGGCTGCCTGCTGGATGGCGGCGAGGATCTTCGGATGCGCGTGGCCCGCGAGCAGGGGCCCCCAGGAGAGCACGTAGTCGACGTAGGAGTTGCCGTCCTCGTCGAAGAGCCGCGCCTTTTCGCCGCGCGCGATGAAGAGCGGATCTCCCCCCACGCCCTTGAACGCGCGCACCGGCGAGTTCACGCCGCCGGGAAACAGCCCCTTTGCCCTGGCAAACTCGCGCTTGGACGCATCGGTCTTCATGGGCGGAAGGGCTTATCGCCCCTTTCCGCCAGCGTAAAGCGCCGGAGCGGCTGAATCTTTCAGTGCGTCGAGGCGCGCCGCTGCGCGAAGCCGCGATCCCAGACGGCGGCCCAGTTGTGCGGGTTGACTGCCTTGCCCCGCTCCAGCCGGCGCTCCGCGCGCTCGAGCGCGAACTGCACGGCCTCGGGCGAGTCGTGCCGCGAGAGCGCGGCGGTGTAGGCCTTCACCGCTCCCTCGTCGTCGCCCAGCTCGGCCATGCAATTGCCCTTCTCGAAGAGGGCCTCGGCGCCCTTCTGCGTGCCGTGGTACTTCGCTTCCACCTTGTCGTAGGCGGTGATGGCCTCCGCATGGCGGCCGGCCAGGTGGAAGGTCGAGGCCGAAACCAGCGCTGCCGCGGCGGCGAGCGGCGACTGCGGCCAGCGGCTCTGCAGCTCGGCCGCGGCGGCGCGCCCTTCGTGCAGCTCGCCGTGCTCGATCAGGGCGCGGGCGATCTTGAGCTGGGCTGTGTCGGCGCCGGGCCGGTCGGGCGATGCGGCCACCTGATCGCGCCAGGCCTCGATGGCGCCGCGCACGTCGCCGATGCGGATGTAGAGGTCGCCGAGCCGCTCCCGCGCCTCGAAGGATTCCGGAGCGGTGGGGTAGCGCTTCACCAACTGCCGGTACTCGCTGGCCGCGCAGCGCGGATCGTCGAGGTAGACGGCGCAGAGATCGCCTGCGAGCTTGAGCGCGCCGCGGCGGACCGCGTCGGCCTGGTCGCCCTCTTCGTCGCGCAGCGTGAGCAGCAGGGCGCGCGCTTCCAGGAGCGAGGTCTTGTGGTGTCCGGCGAGAGCGAGATCGCGGGCTTGCTGCAGGCGTCCCGCCGGTCCGCCGCAGGCGCAGAGGCCGACCATCATGCAGAGCATCGAGAGGACGAACGGGCGCTTCACGGTGACGATCGAGGTACCACCGACCGCGGACACGCGCAACGACGCCGGAGTGGGCGCGGGTGGGTATTTCAGCGCCGGTAGACGGTTGCACCCCACGCCGCGGCGTGCCCGAAAGCGTCGGTCCAGAAGATCGCTCCGTGCGCGATGGAGGGCCCGGCGAAAGTGGCGATGGGCGCCGGGATGCTGCGAAGAATGCTTCCGCTTGCCGCGTCGAGGATCAACAGCTGGCTGCTCGATCCATCGGGCGCGCTGGCCTCAACCGCCAGGATCTCACCCGCGGCCGCGATGGGCGCGAGCACGTAGCCGGGCAGGTCGCGCTGCCAGACGACGCCGCCGGTGTCCGGCTTGAACGCGACCACCTGACCGAGCTGCCCCGAGGGAGTGCGGCCACCCGCGGCGTAGAGCAGGCCGTGCGCGGCCGCCGGCGTGGAGATGCTGCCGAAGCCGGCGCTGGGATCCCCGCCCACCGTGGGGTCAGTCGGGTCGGTGGTGGCGATCGGGTACGTCCAGAGCGGTCCCGCGGAGAGCGCGTTGCGGCGGAGCACGTAGAGGTTGCCGTCCTTGCTGGTGGCCGCCACCAGCTTGAGGCCGCCCGCGTCCACCAGCGCCGGAGAGCTGCCGAAGTCCGAGTTCTCCAGCGGCGTCGGGTTCTGCCAGCGATCGAGGACGCGAAGGGTGTGCGGATCGAGCGCCAGGAACGCCTGCGCATTGGGCTCCGCGCTGGCCGGCCCGATGCGGTTGCCGGTGGTGGCGTAGAGTCGATTCTCGTCCTCGGCGACGGCGATGCTGCTCCAGATGGTGGCGCCCTGCTGGCCGGGATCGACCAGCGGCTGCGACTGGACGGCGCCGGTGGCCAGGTCCACGGCCACGATCCGGCCGGCCACCTCGTCGCAGTGCGCGGAGGAGGCGACGCCCAGATACAGGCGCCCGAAGGCGGTGGAAACCGCGGGAGAGGATTGGACGAACTCGCCGTGGCCGGCCGCGGACGGGTCCGCGATCCGGGCTGCCCAGATCGTCGACCCGTCGGTCGCGCGCAGCGCGTACGCATTGCCGTCCGGCGAGGCCAGGTAGACGACGTTGCCCTCGATGGCCGCCGCCGACCAGTAGCCGGTCTGCTTGGAGCCGCCACAGGAAGTGGAAATCAGCGAGGTGAGGTCGTCGCGCTTCCACCGGAAGGCTCCATCGCGCTCGTCGAAGGCCACCACCTTGCCGCTGAACGCGGTGGTGTAGACGACCAGGCCATCGCCGACCACCGCTTGTGTATAGACGTACTGCCCGAGCTCCGCCGGCTTCCATAGCTGCACCAGATTGGGAACCTCGGAGGCTGCGAAGGTGCCGGGATTCTCCGAGCAGCCGCGCGCGTCGTAGCGGTATTGCCGCCAGTCCCCGCCGCCCAGGGGTCCTGCGTCGGTTCCCGCATCGACGCCCGAGTCGGGAGGCTCGCCGGCGTCGAGGCCGGAATCCGGCGCTCCCCCGTCGGACCCGGCGTCCGCGACGGCGACGACGCCGCTTCCGCCGTCCCCTTCCTGCGTGAGACGGCTCGGGCCGCCAGCGCAGGCGGTGGCGCAAAGAACCAAAGCCGACAACCCGCGGCCCATCCCGCCTCCTGGGCAAACCTGCGCAGCAGGGGGCGGGCGGGCAAGCCCTGAAAAGCAGGTCCTGGCTACTCCTGCTCGCCGTCGGGCGGCGACCCGTCGTCGTCCTCGTTGCCTGCCTGGTCGGCGGCCACCGCCGCGGCGGCGTCGGCCTCGCGCTCTTCGGGCGCGCGGGTGGCGCCGACCACCTTCTCGCCCTCCTGCGAGAGCGCCATCACCCGGACTCCCTGGGTGTTGCGGCCGATGATGGAGACGTCGGCCACGCGGCTGCGGATCAGCGTTCCCTTGTTGGTGATGATCATCATCTGGTCGGCGTCGGTGACCTGCAGCATCGCCACCACGTTGCCGTTGCGCTCGCCGGTCTTGATGTCGATGACGCCCTTGCCGCCGCGGTGGGTGAGCCGGTACTCCTCGATGGTGGTGCGCTTGCCGTAGCCGTTCTCGGTGATGGTGAAGAGCGTGGCTCCCTCGCGCGAGAGCTCCGCGCCCACCACGTGGTCGCCCTGCTCCAGCGTGATCCCCTTCACGCCGAAGGCGGTGCGGCCCATGGCGCGCGCCTCTTTCTGATCGAACCGGATGGTCATGCCCTGGGAGGTGCCGATGAGGATGTCCTCGTCGCCCTTGGCCAGCATGGCCGCCACCAGCGAGTCGCTCTCCTCGATGGAGAGGGCCTTGAGACCGGAAGGGCGCGGCCGCGCGAAGGCGGCGAGCTTGGTGCGCTTGACCAGGCCGTTCTGCGTCACGAAGACGATGTACGGGCCCTGCGCCACCTGGAAGGCCTTGGCGGCGACCCGGGCCGCCTCGCTCTCCTCGACCTCTTCGCCTTCCGCGGCGGCGGCGGGCTCTTCGGCGGGGGCCTCCTCTTCCGCGCCTTCCTCGTCGCCCTTCTTCGGCGCCTTCAGCTCCTTCACCGGAAGCAACGCGGCGATCTTCTCGTCCTGCTGCAGCGGCACCAGATTGACGATGGCCTTGCCCCGCGCCGCCCGTCCCGCCTGCGGCAGCTCGTGCACCTTGAGCCAGAAGACGCGGCCCTTGCTGGTGAAGATGAGCACGTAGGCGTGCGTCGAGGCGACGAAGATCTGCTCGATGAAGTCCTCGTCGCTGGTGCCTGCGCCGGCCTTGCCCCTGCCGCCGCGCCTCTGCGCGCGATAGAGCGAGACCGGGTTGCGCTTCACGTACCCCTGGTGGCTGAAGGTCACCACCATGTCCTCCTCCGCGATCAGGTCCTCGTCGGAGAGATCGCTGGCCTCGCCCTGCAGCTCGGTGCGGCGGGGGTCGCCGAAGAGCTGCTTCACCTCGCGCAGCTCGTCCTTGATCACGGAGAGGAGCAGCTCCTCGCTGCTGAGGATCGCCTGCAGCTTGGTGATGAGCTCCTGCACCTCGGCCAGCTCGGCGAGGATCTTCTCCTTCTCCAGGCCGGTCAGCCGCTGCAACTGCATCTCGAGGATGGCCTTGGCCTGGATCTCGCTGAGGCCGTAGAAGGTCTGCAGCTTCTGCGAGGCCTCGTCGCGGGTGGCGCTGGCCTTGATCAGCGCGATGATCTCGTCGATGTGGTCGAGCGCGATCTTGTAGCCGAGCAGGATGTGCTCGCGCTCCTTTGCCTTGCGCAGCTCGTAGCGCGTGCGCCGCGTGACCACGTCCCGGCGGTGGGCGATGAAGCGCTCGAGGATGGCCTTGAGCCCCAGCGTGCGCGGCTGCCCGCGGTCGATCGACAAAAGGTGGCGCCGAACGTGTCCTGGAAGAGCGAGCTGTGCTGGTAGAGGTTGTTGAGCACGACGCCCGTGATGGCGTCCCTCTTGAGATCCACCACCGCCCGGATCCCCTCGCGCGAGCTCTCGTCGCGCAGGTCGGAGATGCCCTCGATCTTCTTGTCCTTGTGCATCTCGGCGATGGCCTGGATGGCCCGCGCCTTGTTGACCTGGTACGGCACCTCGGTGACGACGATGCGCTCGCGGTCGGTCTTCTTGTCGGTCTCGATCTCCACCTTGGCGCGCATGCGCACGATGGCGCGGCCGGTCTCGTAGAGGGCGCGGACGGGGCCGACGCCCATGATGATGCCGCCGGTGGGAAAGTCGGGACCCTGGATGCCGCCCGGCAGCGTGCCGCCCAGCCTGGGATCGAGCAGCTGCGAGAGCGGGGCCTCGGGGTGGTCGATGAGGTGGATGCAGCTCTCGATCACCTCGGCCAGGTTGTGCGGCGGGATGTTGGTGGCCATGCCCACCGCGATTCCCGCGCTGCCGTTGACGAGCAGGTTGGGGAAGCGGCTGGGCAGCACCAGCGGCTCGGTGGTGGAGTCGTCGAAGTTGGGCCCGAAGTCGACGGTATCCTTGTCGATGTCGGCCAGCATGAACTCCGCCAGCCGGGTGAGCCGCGCTTCCGTGTAGCGGTAGGCCGCCGCGGCGTCGCCGTCGATGCTGCCGAAGTTCCCCTGCCCGTCCACCAGCGGGGCGCGCATGTTCCAGTCCTGCGCGAGCCGCACCAGCGCGTCGTAGACGGAGGCGTCGCCGTGCGGGTGGTACTTCTTCAGCACCTCGCCCACGGTTCCGGCGGACTTGCTGTAGCGCTTGTTGTGCAGCATCCCCTGCTCGAACATCGCGTAGAGGATGCGGCGATGGACGGGCTTGAGGCCGTCCCGCACGTCGGGCAGCGCGCGCCCGACGATGACCGACATCGAATAGTCGAGATACGCCTGGCGCATCTCGTCTTCGATGGCGACGGGAACGAGCTGGGGACCGGTTGCTTCGGCCATGCGGAGGGCTCCTTGGGGAGCGCGTTTTGTATCGTTTCAAGGGGGCTGCGGCCAGCGAAATCGAGGCGACTCAACCGCCCGGATCACGGAGCCATTTTGGCCGGTCGCCGCCTGTGGCGCAGCCACGCGAGCAGCATGAGGGCCGCTGCCGGAAAACCTGGCGCCGACCGGCATCCGCAGCCTCCGCCGGGAGCGCCCGGGGCCGCCCCCCCGTCCGCCGCGACGGTGGGCCTGACCAACAGGACAGCCCCGCCGTTGAGGCCGATGTAGAGGTTCTGGTCCGGGCCGACCAGGAAGCGGACGGGAGTGTCGAGGCCCGAGGCGAGATCCTGCCGGGAGCCCGCAACGAATCCATCGCGAGCGGCGTTGGGCGTGAGCGTCCAGGCTCTGCCCAGCGCGTTGTCGCCGAAATAGTAGAGCCCGCGAAAGGCGGCCGGCCAGGCGGGGTTGTCGACGAAGACGCCGCCGGTGATGCTCTGGCACCCGCCCTGGATCCCGCCCGAGTCGGCGCCGTGGCGGCAGAAGTACTTCGGCTCCACGCAGTTGGTCCCGCCGCCGCCGGGCCCCAGATTCGCGCAGACCGAGACCGGATCGCCGACGCCGCCTTCGCGGTACGGCCATCCGTAGTGCTGTCCGCGCGTGACCACGTCGATCTCCTCGTAGGTCACCTCGCCCACGTCGCCCACCCACAGGCTGCCGGTCTGCGCGTCGAAGGAAAAGCGGAACGGGTTGCGGAAACCCCACGCCCAGATCTCGGTTCGCGGCGCGCCGCTCGGGTTGGACGGGTCGGGCCCCGGCGTGCACGCGGTCGCGTCGCAGGCGGGCACCAGCGACCCCACCAGCGGATTGTCCGCAGGGATGCTTCCATCGAGGTTGAGGCGCAGCACCTTGCCGTTGGCGGTGGTGAGGCAGGTGGCGGTGTAGTTGTGGATGTTCGACTCGGGAGGCGGCGGCGGGAGGGCAGAGTTGCAACCCGTGTCGCCGACGCCCACGTAGAGCTTGCCGTCGGGCCCGATGGCCAGCGCCCCGCCGTCGTGGTTGGCGGGACCGCGCAGCCCGCGCAGGAGCACCGTTTGCGCCGCCGCCAGGCGGTCGTCGTCGCCCAGCTCCGCGGCGACGACGCGGTGCCGATCCAGGTCCGTGCCGCCCGCGGCATTGGAGGCCGAGACGTAGAAGAAGAGCGTGCGCGTGGTGCCCGCTCCGAACTGCGGGTGGACCTCCACGCCCAGCAGTCCCTTCTCGCTGCTCGAGTCCACGGAGAAGGCGCCCGCCTGCACCAGCGTGCCGTCGGCGCGGCGGACCAGCACCTGGCCGGTCTTGAGCGTGATCACCATCCTGCCGCCGGGCAGGAAGCGGAAGTCGGTCAGCGAGGGAACGCCGGAGCCTACGAAGGTGGAGAGCTGCAGGGCAGCCGCCGCGCCCGGCGCGAGGACCTGCGCAGCCGCCTCTGTGGCAAAGAGCACCAGCAAGGCGCAGCAGCGGATCGACATGCAGGGCTCGCCCCGGAAGGTCTAGAGGTTGTCCAGGTGGCGCCTGGCCTCGCGCCCCGTGTCGCTGCGAGGGTCGGCGTCCTCCGCCTTCTGGAAGCATTCGCGGGCGGCGGACTTGTCGCCCTTCAGCTTGAGCGCGATCCCCTTGCCGAGCAGCGCGCCGGCATGGCGGCGATCCATGGCCAGCGCCTTGTCGAACTCCGCGACCGCCTTCTCCAACTCGCCGTCGCCCAGAAGCTTGCGGCCCTCGGCGACGTAGTGATCGGCGTTGGAGACGAACTCCACGTCCAGCACGGCCTTGCCCACCACGTGGCCGATGACCACCCGCAACGGGCCGAACCACCAGAAGGTCGCCACCTCCGCCGCCGCCACCACCGCGATGGGCAGCTCGGCGATCTGCCGACCGCGGAACTTGATGCGCACGCGCGTGTGCTGGCCCTTCGACATCAGATCGCGCGCCTGTCCGGAGATCTTGCCGAAGGCGTCCTCGAGGCCCCCCGAGAGGTCCACCGCCATCTTCTCGGCGGCCGGCTTGGCCTTGTTCGCGAGCTCGCGCACCTTGCGCGCGGCGCGGTCGGCCAGCTCGCTCCAGTCGCCGCCGCCATTGGGTCGGGGCCGCTCGGCCTTCGCTTCCTTGGTGCCCCTGGCCTGCTCGGGCGGCTCCTCCGCGGGCCTGCGGACCTTGCGCGTCACCTTCCTGCGGCGGCTCTTCGCCTCGGGCATCGGTGGCAAACCTCCGTCTCGGCAGTATGCCCGCACCGCCGGCACGCCGCCATCCAGATGGTGCTAACTTGCCCGGCCCCATGCCGGTCACACGCGAGCGCGTCGATCCGCAGCGCGACCAGAGCGACCTCGGGCTCGTCCACCGCCGCTGGCTCTTGCCCGACGACGTGCGACGGCAGGTCTCGCTTCCGCAGCTGGCCCGGCTCTGGCGCGGTCTGCTCGACCTGCGGGTGCTCAACGGCCGCGAAGAGGTGCGCCTCGAGCGGCACGGCGCGGAGGCGGCGGAGATGCCGGCGCCAGCGAGCCCGGGGGCGCTGCTGGCGGGCGAGGGTGCCTGCAGCCTGGTCACCCAGGTGGTCTGGACCGACGAAGAGGGCCTGCGGGATCCCTACGCATTGGAGGGCGAGCCGGATCCGGACGGGTTCCGCGACTACACGCTCTACGCCCTGGCCTCCGCCTCGCGCCTGCTCCTGCCTCTGCCTCCGGTCGCGTTGCTGTGCGCCGGCTGCGGGAAGCGATCGATGCCCGATCTGCCTCGCTTCGGCGAGGGCGTGCTCCTGGGTCTCGAGGCGGCGGTCTGCGCGTGCGGCGTGCTTCCGGACCTGGGCCGGGACAGGGGAGAACTGCGCAACGGCGCCGTCTTCCTGTTGGAGGAGCTGGCCTGCCGCGCGGCGCTGAGCATCGAGCTGCCGCGCGCGCCGCAGAGCGAGGAGATGCCCGACGCGCAGGTCTCGCAGCTCCTGCGCGACGCCTTCGGCGGCACCGACGAGCTGGAGGACGACGAGGTTCCTGCCGCCGAGTAGTGAAGAGGGCGGCCTCGATCTTGCGATTGGGTCCCGGCAGACCGCGCGGGTGTCTCGAAACGAGACCCCCGGCGGCAGGGGGCTGTCGCATGGATCGCTGGTCGGGGCCCGTCATCGAGGCGGCCAAGGAAGTGCACCGCGTGCTCGGGCCGGGGCTCTTCGACACCGTCTACAAGCTCGCGCTGGCCGAGGAGCTGCGCCGCAGGCGGGTGCCGTTCGCGCGCAACCGGACGGTCCCGATTCGCTACCGGGGTCTCGTTCTGGCCACCGGGCTCCAGCTCGATCTGGTGGTCGGGGGAAGCCTGATCGTCGACGTGCGCAGCGTCGAGCGCCTGGGCGAGTGGCACCGCGCGCAGCTGTTGACGCACCTGCGCTTCTCCGGGTGCCCCCACGGCCTCCTGCTCAACTTCAACGTCTCCGCGATGCGGAAGGGCGTCTGGCGGGCCAGGGCTCCACGTCCCCCCTGAACCGTCTCTTCAGCGGACGACTTCGGCGATGCGAAGCAGGGCCGAGTCGAGGTCCGCCCCTTCCGACCGCGCGCCGGGCAGGTTGACTACGATCGCCACACGGTTCTCGCGGCGCACCAGCGCGATGCTCACGCCGGAGTTCACGTATTCGTCGCCCTCGCTGAAGCTGAGGATGCGGTGCTTCTGGGCAATGCGCGGCAGCTGGCCGATGGCATCGGCCAGCTCCGGCCCGACGTACAGGGCCGACGCATGCGAAGCAGCGAGATCGGACTCGAGCTTCGCCGCGCCGGCCCAGTTCAGCTTCACCACCTTGACCGGCAACCCGGAGACGGCGGTGCGCGAACCCGCCTCCTGGAGCGCGCCGGCGATGCTGCCCTGCATCGACTCCGACGCTGCCGACCCTGCCCGGGCGAGCACCGCGATGGTCACTTCCTTGCCCGCGCGGTCGGCGACGTTGCGGTCGTAGGAAAGGATGCGCAGCACCAGCATCGCCTGGTTGGCGGCCGGTACGTCCGCCCCCGCCCTTCCGGCGCAGACGAGCGCGAGGAAGAGCAACGCGGCGATGGGCGCGCGCCGCAGTCGGCGTTGGCGGGAGAGGACCATTGCGCCTCCCCCGCTTACTGCATCGCCGGGCAAGACGAGTTGCCCACGCAGTCGTACTTCACCAGATCCGTGAACTGCTGGTTCTGCACGTTCCAGTAGACCAGCCGGTGGACGATGTTCCCCAGCGCGTCGAAGTCCACCGGGCCGGAGGCGCCCTCGTAGTTGATGGCCTGGCCGCTGTAGAGCAGGTTCACCGCTTTGGCGAACTCGTCCCGGCCCGGGCGGATGATGGTGCCGGCAGGATCGTTGATGGTCCGCAGCGCGTCGCGGATCTGCACGCCGGTGACCAGCGTCGGGTCGCTCAGGTGGTTGTGCGCCACCGCCGCCACCGCCGCCAGCATGGTGGTGTTGGCGGAGTCGAAGAGCATGGCGTCGAGCGCCTCGGGAGTGCCGGCGCCGGCGGCCAACAGCTCCTGGCGGAAGATCTCGCCGGAGGGCCCGTCGGTGTTGACGTTGCCCACGCCCTCGGCGCCGTCGGCCAGCGCGCCGATCTTCTGGATGGCGGTCTGGCTGCGGAACGAGGAGTTGAACATCACGCGGATGGCCTGGCCGCCCTGGACGTAGGCGGCGCGGAAGGCCGCGCCCAGCTGCACGCCGCTGATGGAGAAGATGATGTCGGGGGCGCCGTCGGTCTTCTGCGTGGACTCGTTGAAGGTGTCGGTGAGGCGGGCGATGTCCGCGTCCCAGTTGTAGCTGTTGGGATCCACCGCCGGGTCGAAGAAGATCTGCTCGACCTGCGCGTTGCCGTCGGCCGCCTTGGCTGCCTGGGCCAGCGCCGTGGCGAAGCCCTTCCCGAAGCTCTCGTTGGTGGCGTAGACGGCGATCTTGAACTTGCCGTCGCCGTTCACGTCGCCGGGCACGCCGCCGGCCACGCCCGCCTGCCGGGCGATGCGGATCATGATGTTGGCGCTCGGCTTGCTGGACATGGTGGTGCGGAAGTTCCAGCCCTGGCCGTTGCGCAGCGCCAGCTGGGTAGCCGGGTCGGGGTCGGTCGAGGTGGGGTTGTTGATGGTGGGGCCGTTGCACGCATAGCCGACGATCGGCACGTTCAGATCGTTGGACGGATCCGAGTCGTACGCCAGGGTGTTGATGCTGATGTCGTCCTTGGTGGTGTCGACGATCAGCGCCCGCACGTCGGAGCCCTGCACCAGGTCGATGGCGCGCTGGGTGGCCACGGTCGCGTTGTTGGTGGAGTCGCTGATCTCGTAGGTGAACCGGTAGTCCTTGCCCGCTGCGGCAAGGCCGGCGTTGGCGTCGTCGAAGGCCATCTTCAGCTCGGCCGGCCAGATGTTCACGGCCACCGAGCCGGTGCGGTCGATGACCGCGCCGATGGGAATCACCTTGCCGACGGTCTCCGTCTTCTGGCACGCCGCCGCGAGTACCAGGGCTGCGGCGAGCAGGTCGATGCGCTTCATGGGGTCAGTTCCTTTCGAATCGGAGTGGGCAGGGGGTCAAAAGGTCTGGCGGATTTCGGCGAACCACATGCGGCCGAGCGAAGGCGTGTCGTAGCCGCCGTAGCCGGGCTCGAAGTGGTGCTCGTCGAAGGCGTTGCGCACCGAGAGGGCGAGGCGGGTCTCCGGCTTGTTGCCGAGCAGGTGCCAGCCCACCGTGGACAGGGTGAGGTTGGTGGTCGCGTAGGCCGGCAGCGAGTAGGCCTTCTCGTTGTTGAGCAGGATGTTGCTCTGCGAGGCGCCGCGCGCCGAGGCCCAGCGGACCTGGCCGTTGAGGCGCAGGCCCCAGGGCAGATCCAGGTCCGCGCCGGCGGTGCCGAACGCGGTGGGGTACTCGGGCGAGTCGTTGGCGGCGAGCAGTCCGTCCACCAGGCCGCGCTGCAGGCTCGCCCCGGCGTAGGCCGAGACGCGTCCTGCGTTGACGCGGGCGCTGAGCTCCACGCCCACGTTGGCCGCCTGACCGCGGTTGGCGGCGAGGAACGAGGTGGTCAGCTGGGTGAACTCGATCTGGTCCTGCAGCAGCTGGTAGTAGGCGCCGCCTTCCACCGAGACCCTGCCGAACATGGAGGCCGTGGCCACCGCCTCGACGCTGGTCACCCGCTGCGGCTTGAGGGCCTGGGTGTTGGGAGTGGTCAGGTTGCCGACCACGTTGTAGTCGGTGCCGAACCCGGGCTGCGCGAACATCATCACGCCCGAGGGGGTCTGGAAGGCCTGCCCGCCGATGACCTTGGTGACGAAGCTCGGGGACCACTCGTACGCGACCGCTGCGCGCCAGCTGGTCTGGGTGGGAACGCGCAGATCGCCGTAGGTGATGCGGTCGAGGCGGACGGTGCCGGTGGTGTGCAGCCCGGAGAGACTCTCGAAGGGCTGCGCGGCGACCTGCAGCCAGGTGCCGGCATCGGTGATGGCCTGGTGGCGGGCCACGCCCGGGTCGAGCAGGTCGAGCGTGTCGCCCGGCTGGCGCTTGCCCTGCGGGGCGTTGAACACCTTGGTCCAGTAGAGGATGCGCTCGGAGTCGTACTCGCCGTCGACGCCTGCGTGCACCGAGAACCGCGAGGCCGGGGCGTAGTCGAGCTCGAGCGAGCCGTTGACCGCGCCGTAGCCGTCGTTGGGCTGGAAATAGAACGAGTTGGTGCCGGTCAGGTAGCGGCCCTCGTTGTTGTCCGGGCCGCCCTGCGACCAGCCCGCGCTGGCGGTGGCGACCAGCGACTCGCTGAAGCGCCGCTCGTAGCGCGCGCTGCTCCAGAAGTTGTCATAGGAGACCGAGTTGTGGTGGGTGAGCACGGAGGCGAGCTGGAACTCGCCATGGGCGTCCAGCACCTGCCGGCCGGCCTGCAGCGTCAAGGTGCCGAACTGCGGCGTCTCGTACTTGTAGCCGACGAAGAGGCTCTGGGGACGGGCCACGTCGTTCTGGCTCTGCGCACCCATCACCTGCGCGGACGTGTTCTGGGTGGAGAAGGTCTGGGTCATCTGCACGCCCGACCGATCGATCTGGGCGCTGCTGTAGGCGCCCACCAGCGAGTGGCCCTCGCCGGAGAAGCCCACCATGCCCGACCCGGCGCCGCCGCCGTGGCCGCGCACGTCGTATCCGCGTGCCGCCAGCTCGGCGTTCACGCCCGGCGTCGGCGTGCGGGTGATGACGTTGACCACGGCGATGAAGGCGTTGGCGCCGTAGAGGGCCGAGAGCGGGCCCTTGGCGATCTCCACGCGGTCCACCGCCTCCATGGGGATGAACTCGGGGCCGAGGAAGGCGGTGAGGTCGGGGCGGTAGTTCACCGCGGTGCCGTTGATCATCACCTTGATCAGCCGCGAGCCGGCGCGCAGGCCACCGCTGATGCCGCGCACGCCCACCGACGGGTTCACCATGTCGTCGATGGTGTAGACGCCGAGCGCGCCGGAGAGCAGCTCGCCGATGGACTGGTATCCGCGGCGCGAGATGTCGTCGCGCGTGACCAGCTCCACGTTGGCGGAGGCCATCGCGCGGCTCTCGGAGCGGCCCCCGCCGGAGGTGACCACCGGCAGGTTGAGCAGGCTCTCGAGGTCCATCGCCTCGATGTCGCCGGCAGGCGCCGGGACGGGGTCCTGGGCGCGGACGGCGAAGGGGATGAGGACCAGCGCGCAGATCCAGGCGGAGATGGCCGCGCGGCGACGGCGGTTGCGTTGAGGCATTTCGGATGACCTCTCGGATGCGTGGGCTACCAAGTTGATGGCGCACGCTACCGGGGCCGGCGGAATGCTGTCCAGATTTACACTTGATTGGAAATTCACAGGTGCGCGCCGGCAGTTGCACCCGGGCGGACCTTTGCGCACCCCGGTTCTCAGAGGGAAGAATGAATGATTGGTGCGGCGTCGGATGTGGGCATTTCTGGGCGCAGGGAGTGCGCGGTCGCTGTCCAATGATTGCAGCAGGATTGGCGTTTTTTCACCAATCGACTTGACCGCCGGCTGCTTGGTGCGCCAACAATCTGGCCCGAACGAGCCTGAGCGCCACCGATAAAGGCGACCCCGCCGGCGACGACGGGGGAGCAAAGCCGGGAGCCTCCCCGAGGCCTTCCCGGCTGCCGAAGTGAGCGTGGCCTCCGGCCTTGGAAGGGGAACCGAAGGGTTCACCCGGGAGGCGTACTACACCATGATGAGGAAGACATTCCTGACGCGGCTTCTCGCCGCGACGCTGACGGTGCTCGCAGGCTCGCGGGCTTTCGCCGATGAGGGTAAACCGGTGTCGATGGAGCCGGCCACGCTGAACGTGGGCTTCTTCGGCAAGAACGCCGCCATGCTGGCGGCGCAGAACCAGGGCTTCTTCGCTGCCCAGAACCTGACCGTGAATTATCTACAAATCCAGAGCTCGGAGCAGGCCTTCACCGATCTGCGCGACGGCAGGTACGACATCGCCCTGGCCTCGATCGACAACGTGGTGAACTTCCGGCTCAACCCGAGCAACGCGCTGGGCGCCGTCCAGCCGGTGCAGGCGTTCATGAGCGTGGACTACGCCAGCAACCTGACCCTCGCCGGCCGGTCGGGCATCACCGCCGTGGAGGACCTGCGCGGCAAGAAGGTGGCGGTCGATGCGCCCGCCTCCGGGTTCGCTTACGTGGCTTACGACATCCTCGCCAACCATGGCCTGCAGAAGGACGTGGACTACACCACCGTCTCCATCGGCGGCGGCCTGGGGCGCTTCAACGCGCTGCTGGCCGGCACGGTGGACGGCACGCTGCTCAACGCCGGCTTCGAGATCCGCGCGGCGGCCCAGGGCCGTCCGCTGTTCGAGAACGTCTACGACGTGGCCAACCCGTACCTGGGCACCACCGGCGACGCGATGGAGCCCTGGATGCAGGCGCACCCCGCCGAGCTGATTCGCTTCATCCGCGCCTACGTGGCCGCCTCGGCCTGGGCCTTCGACCCCGCCAACCGCACCGCGGCGGTAGCCTCGCTGGTTGCGCCCGGCATCACCCTGCCGGTGGCCGAGCAGATCTTCGACGCCTCGGTCACGCCCGGCAAGGGCATGGTCGACGACGCCTACATCGGCCAGTTCGAGCGTGACGGCCTGGCGAACGTGCTCTTCCTGCGCCAGAAGTACGACGGTTTCGAGATCCCGCAGGATCTGAAGAAGCTGTCGAAGCCCGCCGGCAAGCTCTTCGACATGCACTGGTACCACCAGGCGGTCGGCGAGTCCTGCGAGGAGTAGCAACCTCGCTGCAGCTCGAAGCAGAGGAGGCCGGTCCGCAAGTCGGGCCGGCCTCTTCGCTTTGGCGCATTCGTATTCGTTGGAGCGGGAAACGGGATTCGAACCCGTGACATTCAGCTTGGAAGGCTGACGCTCTACCAGCTGAGCTATTCCCGCGCTGGTTCACCGGCCCTCGCCGGGCCGGAGATTGGTGGAGGGAGAAGGATTCGAACCTTCGAAGGCGTGAGCCGGCAGATTTACAGTCTGCTCCCTTTGGCCGCTCGGGCATCCCTCCGGGTGACGACTGCTGAGTTCAAACCGCTCACCGCTCAGCTTCCGTGTGTAGCTCTTCGATCACACCAAGGGGCGTCTCGCGACTCCCCTTGGAACCCCACGCGACCTTGCCTTCCCAATCCCTTCCGGGCCGGCTGGAGCTGGCGGCGGGAATCGAACCCACGACCTTCCGCTTACAAGGCGGATGCTCTGCCGGCTGAGCTACGCCAGCTAACCCCTCGATATTTCGGCGATGTTCAGAGACAAATCCTGTCCGTCGCAGGGGAGAGGCTTCTAGGGGATCCGGTGTGGCTTGTCAAGTCAGCGGCTCCGCTCGGCCGCTGAGGTGCGCAGGCAAGGGACCGGGGGCTACCGGCGCGCACGCTGGCGCGCGACTTCGTAGAGGGCGATCGCGCCGGCGGCAGAGACGTTCAGCGAGCCGATCTTGCCGGCCATCGCGATCCGCGCCACGTGGTCGCAGGTCTTGCGGACCAGCGGCCGGACCCCGCCTCCCTCGCTGCCCAGGACCAGGGCGGTGGGAAGGCGGAGATCGATTTCGCCCAGGTCCTTCTCTCCCTCGGCGGCGAGCGCCACGGTCCAGATGCCGCGCTCTTTCAACTCCTCGAGCGCGCGGGAGAGGTTCGTCACCCTCGCGACCGGGCAGTGCTCCAGCGCGCCTGCGGCGGCCTTGAACGCGGCCGGAGTGACTCCCGCGGCGCGATCCCTGGGGATGATCACGCCGTCGGCCCCCAACGCGTGCGCGCTGCGCACCAGTGCACCGAGGTTCTGGGGATCGGTGACACCGTCGAGGAGGAGCAGGAACGGCGGGCCGGCGGCGCGGTCGAGCACATCCTCCAGCTCGCCATAGCGGAACTCTGCCAGCTCGGCCCCGACGCCCTGGTGCACCCCGCCGCGCGATCGATGGGCGAGATCGCCGTGGGGCACGTCGTCCACCCGCACGCCGGCCTCCGCCGCGCTCTGCGCCACCCGCTCGGCGCCGTGCGATCGCCGCCCTTCCCTGCTGCGCTCCAGCAATACGCGCACGACGTCGTCTGGGTGCGCCCTGAGGGCCTCGAGGACCGGGTTGACGCCGTAGACGAACCGGCTCACCGCACCTCGACCGCGGTGGCGATCTGCTGGGTCTGCCGCTCGCACAGCTTGTCGGTGCAGATGAAGAAGCTGAGCGTGCCCTTCACCTCGTCGGTGCCTGCAGCCGCCGCGGTGAAGGGGATGTCGAACTCGACCCCCTTGGCCTGGGTGGACTTCGCGTCGGGACGGCCGAGCTTCTGCTTGGCGAGCGTCAAGGCGGGCCCGGAGGTGACCGCCAGCGAGATGGGCGCGTCGGGCGAGACGTGCGCGTCGGAGCGAGGCACTACCTCCACCCTGGCGTGACCGGTCTCCCCCTTCTTCACCTTGACCACCTTGGTGGTCTCGATGCGGTAGGTGCCGGAGACGTCCGGCGAAGCGAACAGGAGGCCAAGGGCGGCGAGGAGGACCATGATTGCATTCTAACCGCCCGCCAGGACTTCCGCGCGGGCAATGATGGGGGCCGCCAGGTCCTTGCCGGTGGCCCGCTCCAGCCCTTTGAGGCCCGGGCTGGAGTTGACGTCGAAGACCATGGGGCCGGTCCGGGCCTCGAGAAGGTCCACGGCGGCCACCTCCAGGCCCACCACCCGGGCCGCCTTCACCGCCAGCGCGTCCAGGGCGGCGGGCACCCGCACCGCCTTCAGCTTGGCGCCGCGGGCGAGCGTATTGACCAGGCGCCCCGGGCGCGCCCGGCGCTCCACCCAGGCCACAACCTCCTCCCCCACCACCAACGCCCGCAGGTCGCGCTCGCGCTTGCGGCGCACGTACCGCTGCACGACCAGATTCTGGCCCATCGCCAGCACCGTCTCCAGCGCGGCCTCCATCGACTGCAGCGACTCGCAGACCATCACCAGCGGGCGCTCGCTTGGGGTGAGCAGCTTGATCAGGACGGGGAGCCCACCCACCAGCTCCACCAGCGCCTTCAGCTCGCTGGCGTTGGCGGCCATCACGGTGGGCGGCACCGGCACCCCGTTGGCCAGGAGGAGCTGGAGCGCGCGCATCTTGTTGCGGCTGGAGGCGATGGCGGCCGCGTCGTTGAGCGCGGGGACCCCCATCATGGCGAAGTGGTTCACCACCGCGAGCCCGTACGCCTGCACCGAGGGCGCGATGCGGGGGATGACCACGTCGGTCCGGGGCAGGCGCTTGCGCGCGTAGAAGGCGGCAGGTGTTTCGTCCAGGTGCATCTCGACGCGCAAGGGATCGAGGACGCGCACCCGCGCTCCCCGGGCGCGGCCCGCCATCAGCAGGCGGCGGGTCGTGTAGATGGCCGCCTTGCGGGAGAGGATGGTCAGGTGCAAGGCAAGGCCTGTGGCCGCAGGCGAAGCGGCAGGATATCTTCGTCAGAGTGTACACGGTGATCCCCTGGTTCGCCGCGCGGCGGGCGCGCAAGACCCTCTGGCAACTGCTGCAGCCGGCGCTCACCGACAAGCCCACGCTGCTCGCCATCGTGGCCGACAAGTACACCAACGAGGACCGGCTGCGGCCCTTCGCGCCGCTGGCGGAGCGCTTCGCCGGGCGGCTGCACGTCGTCCTCGCCGCGGAGTGGGAGCAGGCCGACCGCGAGCGGGAGGGCGAGGCCGCGCTGCGCGAGCTGGGCCTCGTGCCGGAAGCACGCCGGCGGGCGCTGCGCGACGAGGGTCCAGTGCGGGTGGCGGTGCTGCTGCGGCAGAAGCGGCCGGTCGGCCTGATCGACGTCTTCTTCGAGGAGCGCGCCTACACCACCCTGGACGGACGGCCCGATCCCCGCGGCGAGGAGATGCGCGCGCGCGAGGACGAGGTGGCCCGGCGCATCGACGAGGTGCTGGTGCGGTTGCCTCCGCCGGCGCCGCCCGCGCCGCGAGTGCTGCAGCCCGGCGAGCACGACTTCTCCCCTGCGGGCCTGTGCCGGTTCTGCGGCGAAGGCAGCGCGACGCTCCTGGCGTGCTCCGGAACGCGGCGCGACGAAGGCCCGCGGCGCGACCGGTTCCAACTGATCGAGGTCGACTGATGCGCATCCTCTCCAATGCTACGGGCTCCGCCCTCCGCCCGGCCCCGGGCAAAGCCCGGTGCGTCTCCAATGCTACGGGCTCCGCCCTCCGCCCGGCCCCGGGCAAAGCCCGGTGCCTCCTCGCGGCGCTGCTGCTTTCTGCTCCCCTTCCGGTGCGGCCCATCTCCGAGGCGTCGCGCCTGGTGCCCGACGCCGCCGGAAAGCAGCCACGGCCGGTGGTGCTCCATTTCTTCGCCAGCTGGTGCTCGGCCTGCCGCGAGGAGTTCCCGTCGCTGCGCCCCGAGCTGATGGGCCTGCCCGGGCGTGGCGTGGCGGTGACGCTGGTGAGCATCGACCGCCCCGGCGACCGCGAGAAGGCGGAGAAGATGCTGGCGGACTTCAAGCTGTCGAGCCTGCCCGCGGTCCTGCTCGACGCGCCCGCGCCCGACCCGGTGGCGAAGGCGATGGGCCGGCCCGACTGGGACGGGACGCTGCCGGCCACCTTCGTGTTCGACTCCGGAGGCAAGCTGCACGAGGCCTTCATCGGCCGCGTCGAGCCGGCCCGCCTGGACGCGTCGGTGCGGTCGGTCATGCGTTGAGCGCGTCCGCGAGGACGCCGGCCACCGAGACCACCTCGACGAAGCCGTCGCGCAGCGAGCCTGCGCGCGGGTGGGAGTCGGTCACGACCAGCTTGTCGAGCAGGCCGCTCGAGCGCAGGCGCGCCGCGGCGTCGCCGGGCAGCACTCCGTGGGTCGCCACGGCGGCGATGGATGCGGCGCCAGCGTCGCGGTAGGCGCGCGCGGCGGCCAGCAGCGACCCGCCGCTGCGGATGATGTCGTCGTAGATGACCACGCGCTTGCCCGAGACCTGCGCCGAGACGGCGGTGACCTCGGTCTCTTGCCCGGAGCGTCGCTTGAAGACGAAGGCCGCGGAGACGCCCAGCTCGTTGGCGAACCGCTCCACCCACTTGGCGCGGCCAGCGTCGGTGCAGGCCACCACCTCCGCCCCCAGCCGCTTCAAGGCGTCGAGCACCACCGGAGCCGCGGAGAGGCTCACCGGCCGCAGCGCGCCCTCGAAGTAGAAGGGAATCCCTTCGGTGTGCAGGTCGAGGAGCAGCACCCGGCTGCCGGAGCCCGGCACCGGAATGCTGGAGAGGAGCCGCGCCCGCGTCTTGGCGGTGACCACCTCGCGCGCCCGGGTGGCGCGCTCCATGGTGGCGTAGCCGAAGTACGGGATCAGCAGCGTGAGGCTGCGGGCTCCCGCCTCCACCACCCCGCAGGCCAGGTCGTAGATCTCCAGCGTGTCGGCCTCGGTCAGGGTCCCGCCCAGCACCACGGCGTCGCGGCCCGCAGGGTCGGAGGCGAGGCGCAGGTACCGCTCGCCGTCGGCGAAGAGGCGCGTCTCCACCTCGCCCGCGGGGACGCGCGCGCGCTCCGCGACCTGCCCTGCCAGCTCCGCGTACGCGCCGGTTGCGAAGATCATTCTCCCCGCGCCTCGAGGATCATCCGCATGCGCCGCTCGTGGAGCGCGGAGTCCAGCCCCACCGGATACTGGTGCGGGTTGACGAACCGCTTGATGCCCGGGTGCAGGCGCGACAGCTGGTGGCGCGTGCGCGCGCGGGATTCGGCCAGCGGCGGCGGGGTGTAGACCAGCTCCCCGCCGCGCAGGACGGGCACCAGCAGATCCTCGTGCGGCACGCCGTCGGCCACCGTCTTGCGTCGGGTCACGTCCAGCATGTCCACCAGGGTGCGCGAGGGCCCCGGGTCCCCCACGTCGTAGATGAGGTCGCCGGCGAACTCGTCTCCCGCCAGATATCTACGGATTTGCAGGATGCCGGGAACCGAGATCTTCGCGCTCTGCTCCGAGAGCTTGATGCGCGGCTTCCAGGGCCCGCCGCGCCTTCGCACCGCCGAGAGCTTGTAGACGCCGCCCAGCGCCGCGTCGTCGGCGCCGGTGACCAGCCGCGTGCCCACGCCCCAGGCGCCGATGCGCGCCCCCTGCTGCTTGAGGCTGACGATCACCTCCTCGTCCAGCTCGTTGGAGGCATAGATCACCGTCCCGGTGAAGCCCGCCGCGTCGAGCAGCTTGCGCGCCTCGATGGAGAGCCAGGCCAGGTCGCCGGAGTCGAGGCGGATGCCGGCCAGCTCGCGTCCGTGCGCGCGGAGCCACTTTCCCGACTCGATGGCGCTGCGCACGCCCTGCAGCGAGTCGTAGGTGTCCACCAGCAGCACCACGTTGTGGGGCATGGCCTTCGCGTAGGTGTCGAACGCCTCGCGCTCCGAGTCGAAGAGCATGACCCAGGAGTGGGCGTGCGTGCCGCGCACCGGGATGCCCAGCAGCTTGCCCGCCAGCACGTCGGAGGTCGCCGCCACCCCTCCGATGTACGCCGCCCGCGCCGCCGAGATGGCCCCGTCCACGCCCTGGGCGCGCCGAAGCCCGAACTCCAGCACCGGATCGCCTTCCGCCGCGAGGCAGACCCGGGCGGCCTTGGTGGCGATCAGCGTCTGGAAGTTGATCAGCGCCAAAAGCGGCGTCTCCAGCAGCATGCAGGGCACCACCGGCCCGCGGACGCGCAGCAACGGCTCCTGGGGGAAGACGGCCGTCCCCTCCGGCACGGCGTCGAGCTCTACCGTCAGATCGAGCGTGCGCAGGTGCTCGAGGAACTTCGCCTCGAACATCGGCTCTCCGGACTCCGCCCGCAGCTCCGCGAGGTAGGAGAGGTCGGCATCGGTGAAGCGCAGATCGCGCAGGTATTCGATGGCCGTGCCCAGGCCGGCGGCGATGGTGAACCCTCCCGCGAACGGCGCCCGCCGGAAGAGCAGGTGGAAGACGGCCTCGCGATCCTCGATGCCCGCCTTCCAGGCCGCGGCCGCCATGCTCAGCTGGTAGAAATCGGTGAGCAGCGCCAGCGGCTGGCCGTAGAGCCCGCCGAGCACTCAGCGCCCCTTCCACGCAGCGGCTTGCGCGGCGCTGGGGTTCACGATCACCTCGCCGGCGTCGCTGTCCAGCGCGACCCGATCGCCCTGGGAGACCGCCTCGAAGATCTGGCGCACGCCCGCCACCAGCGGCACCGCCAGCGCGGTGAGCAGCGCCGTGCCGGTGGAGTCCTCGCGCGGGGCGGCGCACACCGCGCCGGTGGCGCCTGCCGCCCAGCAGCGCAGCGCGATCATCCCGGGCAGATGCACCGAAACCAGGAGCTCGCCGCGACGCAAGCGCTGCGGCTCCGTGCCGGAGAAGCGGCGCGCGACCTCTCCGAGGAAGGCTTCGATGTCCACCCCCCGCCGCGCCGCCGGGCCGTGCTGCGCCAGCGAGCGCGCCACCTCGGCGGCGATGCGCTCCAGCGCGATGGAGGGCGGCATGTAACGGGCGGCGTGCTCCTGCGCCCGCTCCTCCAGGCGCGCGTCCAAGAGCGTGGTGCAGATCTCCTCCAGCTCCCTGCAGGGTTCGCTGACCGCCGCGCGCGCCCGCGCGGCCAGCTGCAACACCTCGTCCCGGACCGCAGTGAACGCGGCGGAGAGCTGCTCGGGGGTGGCCTTGCGCGAGTCGCGCCGAGGCAAGGCGCGGGAGAGCAGCGTGGCCATGCCCACGGTGCGCCCGCGCCGGTTGCCCTCGCCGCGCAGCATCACATGTGCGCCGGCCGGGTTCTGCTGCTCGATCAGCGCCGTGACGGCCCGCGAGGCGGTGATGGCGAGAAGGAGCACCTCCTCGTCGAAGGGGCCGGTCTCGCGCTGCAACACCAGGGCGCCCAGGGGCCGGCGCGCCGACAGTAGAGGCACGGCGAGAAAGGCCGGGTAGCGCTCCTCGGCAAGCTGGGGGAAGTACTCGAACTGCTCGGTCAGGCGGGCGTCGTTCACCGTCACCGGCCGCAGTGTCTCGACGCAGGTCCCGGTGATGCCCTGCCCGACCTTCATGCGCACTTCGCCGATGGCCTCGTGGCCGTACCCGTGGGTGCCGCGCAGCACCAGCTCGTCGGCGGGCTCCAGCACGTAGACGGAGGCGATGGGCGACTGCAAGAGCGTCGCGATCTGATCGCAGAAGTGACAGAGGCCCGCCGTCAGGCTGCCGCCCGGAGCCGTGCCGGCGGCGAACCGCAGCGCGGCCTCCACCCGCAGCGATCGATCGACGATCTGGACGGGCACCCGGGGAGCGTCCACGCCGCCATGCTACCGCCGGTCTGCCCGCGCCTCCAGCGTTAGCTCTAATGTGTCTGCGGCTGCAGCTCGACCTTGACCCAGCCGGGGCTGCGGCGGTCGAACTCCTTGTAGGCCTCGATGGCGCCCATCAGGGGCTGCTGGTTGGTCAGCAGCTCCGCCGGCTCGATGGTGCCGTTGCGGACCATCTCCACCAAGAGAGGCAGGTACTTGCGGTGCGGGCAGTTGCCCATCTTGAGCGAGAGGTTCTTGTTCATCGCCATGCCGATGGGGAAGCGCCGCGCGGTGGGCGGATAGACGCCGATGATCGACAGCGTCCCGGCCTTGGCCAGGCCCATGGTCGCCCAGAGCAGGACGATGGAGGGCGCGTTGCCGGGGTGCCAGTTGTCTCCGTCGGCGTTGGTCTTCGGCGCGATCTCGGCGACCTCTTCCTTGAGCGCCTTGAGCTCGGCCTTCTCCAGCGCCTTGGCGGCGGCGCTGCCTTTCTCGGGCAGCGTGGCGTCCACACCGACGGCGTCGATGGCGCGGTCGGCCCCGACGCCCCCCGTCAGCTCCATCAGCACTGCGATTGGGTCTTCCTTGCTGAAGTCGATGATCTCGGCGCCCTGGGCCCGCGCCATCTCCAGCCGATCCGGCAGGCAGTCGATGGCGAAGATGCGGCCCGCGTGCATCAGCTTGCAGGAGGCGATGACCAGCTGTCCCACCGGCCCGCAGCCGAACACCGCCACGGTCTTGCCCGGTTCGATGTCGGCGATGTCGGCCCCGAAGTACGCCGTGGGGAAGATGTCGGAGAGCACGATGGCCTGCTCGTCGCTGACCTCGTCCGGCAGCTTGATCAGGTTGGTGTGCGCGAACGGCACCCGCACGAACTCTGCCTGCATCCCGTCGAAAGGCCCGGCCGACGCCGGCCCGCCGAAGAACGCAGTCCCCGCCTGCTTGCCGTTGGGATTGGCGCCGTCACACTGCGAGTAGTACCCGGCGCGGCAGTATGCGCAGTTGCCGCAGGCGATGGTGGAGGGGATCACCACCCGATCGCCCTTGCTGAAATTCCGTACCCCTTTCCCGACCTCTTCGACCACTCCCACGCCTTCGTGCCCGAGGATGGTGCCGGGCTTCATCCCCGGTAGCGTCCCCCGGATCATGTGTAGGTCCGTGCCGCAGATCGCGCTCGCGGTCAGCCGCACGATCGCGTCGGTGGGTTCCTTGAGCTTGGGCTCTTTCACCGAGTCCAGCCTGACATCCCCGATCCCGTGGAAGACGATGGCTTTCATGTGCTCTCCTCGCGCACATGATGGCCGCTGGGCCTTCGTCCGGCCCGGTCGCTTCCACAGCGTCCAGGCGCTTCTTCCATGGTATGAGCGCGCACCTCGTGCGTTCCTTCGTTCCGGGCCTCGCCCTCTGCATCGCTCTCGCCTTTGCCGCTCAGGCGCTCTCCTTCCTGCCCGTCGTGCACGTGCTCGGGCCGCTCACGCTCGCCTTGATGTTGGGCCTCGCCTTGCGCGCCGCCGCCGGCGCCATGCCCTGGAGCGATGCAGGCTCCCGCCTGTGCGCACGGCCCGTCCTGCGCCTGGGGGTCTTCCTGATGGGCGCGCGCCTCGACTTCGCGCTGGTGGCCAAGGTGGGTACCCGCGTGTTCCTGCTGGATCTGGTGCTGATCTGCGTCGGTCTGGTGGGAATCGCCCTCCTGGCGCGCTGGATGCGGGTGCCTGCCAAGCTCGCCACCCTGCTGGCGGTGGGAACCTCGATCTGCGGCGCCAGCGCGGTGGTGGCCGCCGGCTCGGTCACCCGCGCGGACGAGGAGGACGTCACGCTGGCGGTGGCGCTTTGCGGCGTGGTGGGGACCTTGGGCGTGCTCTTTTTCGTGTTGTTGGGGCCCCAACTACCGCTTACCATTCCACAACTCGCGATCCTCTGCGGCTCGACGCTGCACGAGGTGGCGCAGGTGATCGCGGCCGCCTTCACCTGGGGCGCGGCGAGCGGCGATCTGGGCACCCTGGTGAAGCTCACCCGGGTGGTCTTGCTGGCGCCTGCGCTCCTCGCCCTCGGTTTCGTCACCCGCGGTCACGGCGTCCGCTACTCGGTGAAGAATCCGCCCATCCCCTGGTTCGTGATCGGCTTTTTGCTCCTGGGCACGGCGCGCTCGCTGGGTCTGCTGCCGGGCGCCGTCCGCCCTCTGTTGGAGACCGCCAGCATCTTCCTCATGACCTGCGCCATGGCCGCGATGGGCCTGCACACCCAGATGGCGATGATCCGCCGCGCCGGCTTTCGCGTCGTCTACGCGGGGCTGGCCGCCTTCGCCTGCATGGCGGCGCTTTCCTTCGTCCTGATCCACCTCTTGCGCATCGCGTAAATGCTTCCGCAAGGACGGCGCGGCGAAACCGGTTATCATCCGGCGCGTTCGTTCCCCTTGCAGGAGCAACAATGACGGAACCAGCCTCCCCCCGGCCGCACGTCGACATCGAGCATGCCGTCGTGCGCTTCGCGGGAGACTCCGGAGATGGCATGCAGCTCACGGGGACGGAATTCACCCGCGAGGCTGCTCTCCACGGCAACGATCTCGCGACCTTCCCGGATTATCCTGCGGAAATTCGCGCCCCCGCCGGCACCCCGGCGGGCATCTCCGGATACCAGATCCAGTTCGCCGCCCACGAGGTCTACTCGCCCGGCGACCAGCCGGACACGCTGGTGGCGATGAACCCGGCGGCGCTCAAGGTGCACCTGCCCGACCTGAAGCGCGGCGGCCTGCTCATCCTCAACGAGGCCTCCTTCAAGCAGAGCGACCTGGACCGGGCCGGCTGGAAGGCGAACCCTTTGTCGGATGGCACGCTGGAAGGGTTCCGCGTCATCCGGGTGGACTTCGAACATCTGGTGTCCAAGGCCGTCGAGGGCACCGGCGTCTCCGCCAAGGACGCGGCACGCTGCAAGAACTTCTACGCGCTGGGCCTGGTGTTCTGGATCTACTCGCGCGACGTCGAGCGCGAGGACCGCGCCATCCGCGAGCGCTTCAAGAAGACTCCGCCGGTGGCGGAAGCCAACGTCCGCGCCTTCAAGGCGGGCTACAACTACGGCGAGACCATCGAGGCCCTGGACGCGCCCTACGTGATCCAGCCGGCGCGGCTCAAGCCCGGCAAGTACCGCAACGTCACCGGCAACAGCGCGCTGGCGCTGGGGCTGATCGCGGCGGCGCAGAAGGCGGACCTGCGCCTTTTCTACGGGTCGTATCCCATCACGCCCGCCAGCGACATCCTGCACGAGCTTTCGAAGCACCGCCGCTTCCGGGTGACCACCTTCCAGGCCGAGGACGAGATCGCGGCGGTGACGGCCGCCATCGGGGCGTCGTTCGGGGGGGCGCTGGGCATCACCGGCTCCAGCGGGCCGGGCATCGCCCTCAAGACCGAGGCCATCGGCCTGGCCGTGATGACCGAGCTGCCGCTGGTGATCATCAACGTGCAGCGCGGCGGGCCCTCCACCGGACTGCCCACCAAGACCGAGCAGTCCGATCTCTTCCAGGCCGTGTACGGCCGCAACGGAGAGTGCCCGCTCCCGGTGTTGGCGTCGCGCTCGCCCGCCGACTGCTTCGACACCGCCTTCGAGGCCTGCCGCATCGCCATCGACTACCGCACGCCGGTGATCCTCTTGTCCGACGGATCGCTGGCCAACGGCAGCGAGCCGTGGCTGCTCCCCGAAGTGAACGGCCTGCCGAAGATCGACGCCAACATCGCCACCGATCCCGCCGGCTTCATGCCCTACAAGCGGGACGAGAAGCTGGCGCGACCCTGGGCCGTCCCCGGCACGCCCGGCCTCGAGCACCGCATCGGCGGCCTGGAGAAGGACTCGCTCACCGGCAACGTGAGCTACGACGCGCTGAACCACGAGAAGATGGTGCGCACGCGCGCCGACAAGGTGCGGCGCATCGCCGACCACTTCGAGAAGACCGAGCCGTACTACGATCCCGAAGGCGACGTGCTGGTGATCGGCTGGGGCGGCACCTACGGCAGCATCACCCAGGCGGTCATCGAGGCGCGCCAGGCCGGCCTCAAGGTCGGCCACGTGCATCTACGCCACATCTTCCCGCTGCCCAACGACCTGCAGGACGTGGTGACCCGCTACCGCGCCGTGCTCATCCCCGAGCTGAACAGCGGCCAGCTGCGGCTGCACCTGCGCGGCCAGCTCGGCATCGAGGCCGTCGGCCTGAACAAGATCCAGGGCAAGCCGTTCCACGTCGCCGAGATCCGCTCGGCCATCGAATCGCTCGCGCGCCTCACTGCCCACAACGTCGAGAAGGAGATCGCATGACCGCGCCGCTGGTGAAGCTGACGAAGAAGGACTTCGTCTCCGACCAGGAAGTGAAATGGTGTCCGGGCTGCGCCGACTTCGCCATCCTCGCCGCCGTGCAGAAGCTGATGCCGGAGCTGGGCATCGCCCGCGAGAAGACGGTGTTCGTCAGCGGGATCGGCTGCTCGTCGCGCTTCCCGTACTACATGAACACCTACGGGTTCCACAGCATCCACGGTCGCGCGCCGGCGGTGGCCACGGGGCTGAAGATGGCCAATCCGGACCTGTCGGTGTGGATGGTCACCGGCGACGGCGACGCGCTCTCCATCGGCGGCAACCACCTCATCCACGCGCTGCGCCGCAACGTCGACCTCAAGATCCTCCTCTTTGACAACCGCATCTACGGGCTCACCAAGGGACAGGCTTCTCCCACCAGCGAGCTGGGCAAGAAGACCAAGAGCTCCCCCTTCGGAACCGTCGACCGTCCCTTCAACCCGCTGACGCTGGCGCTCGGGGCGGGGGCAACCTTCGTGGCCCGCACCACGGCCAACGACATGCCGCACATGTCCAGCGTGCTCAAGCGCGCCGCCGCCCACAAGGGCGCCGCNTTCGTGGAGATCTGGCAGAACTGCGTGGTCTTCAACGACGGNGCCTTCGACGAGTGGAGCGAGAAGGACGTGCGCGACGAGCGGCTGCTCAAGCTCGAGCACCAGAAGCCGCTGGTCTACGGCCGCGCCAAGGACAAGGGCCTGCGCATCGGCGGCGGCTTCACGCTGGAGATGGGCGCGTCTGACGGCGCGGTGGTCCACGACGAGTCGCGGGACAACGTGTCCTTGGCCCTGGCGCTGGCCGCGCTGGAGCCGCCCTGGCCGCAAGTCATGGGCGTGCTGCGCGCGGTGGAGCGCCCCAGCGTCGATCAGCTCGCCCGCGAGCAGGAGCGCGAGGCCGAAAAGGCCACCAAGGGACCGGCCACGCTGGAAGCCCTGCTGGAGTCCGGCGACACCTGGGACGTGATCACCAGCGCCGGCGACGCCTAGCAATTCGGGGACACCATACGGAATTTGTCGTATCGTGTCCCCGAATTCCGAGCCCATGGAACGGCGATCCTTTGGCGGCGTGCATGTCCCGGTCTTTGGGCAGGGCACCTGGAAGCTGCACGGCAAGGAAGCGGTCGAGGCGCTGAAGACGGGCATCGATCTCGGCCTCACGCACATCGACACCGCCGAGATGTATGGGACGGAGGAGATCGTCGCGCAGGCCATCGCGGGGCGGCGCGACGAGGTGTTCCTCGTCTCCAAGGTGCTGCCTTCGAATGCCACGCGCCGCGGCACTGTCCACGCGTGCGAGCAGTCGCTGCAGCGGCTGGGCACGGACCGGCTCGACTGCTACCTCTTGCACTGGCCGGGCTCGCACCCGCTGGAGGACACCATCGCGGGTTTCGAGGAGCTGCGCGCGGCCGGGAAGATCCGCAGCTACGGCGTCTCCAACTTCGACGAGGAGCTGGTGGCGGAGGCGGCACGCATCGCCGGCAAGGGCCGCCTCGCCTGCAACCAGGTGCTCTACAACCTCGCGGAGCGGCACGTGGAGGCGAAGGTGCTGCCGGCCTGCCAGAAGCTGGGCATCGCGCTGGTGGGCTACAGCCCCTTCGACGGCGTGACCGACGACGGCGAGCTGGCCAAGGTGGCCCGCGAGCTGAAGGCCACGCCGCGGCAAGTCGCGCTGGCCTTCCTCACGCGCCTGCCGGACACCTTCGCCATCCCCAAGGCCTCA